>Ga0302188_10001225_pt1 | contig 20415 bp, 26 predicted proteins | sample II_Bog_E2_1_FD_198783 | JGI IMG/M metagenome (GOLD analysis project Ga0302188, IMG submission 198783) | Peat permafrost microbial communities from Stordalen Mire near Abisko, Sweden - II_Bog_E2_1 | ecosystem: Environmental > Terrestrial > Soil > Wetlands > Peat | place: Sweden: Abisko...
TTTCCTATTTTTTATCGATATTCTTGTTAGTATTGTTTGTTGGCTTATTTTGCCTGGGATTGTTCCTTTTTCCCCGATCCTCCTTCTTATATCTCCTAATTTCGACCCACTACACTTCAGTCTCATGAATGGCTGAATTTTTGCCATAAATTTCTATTTTGTTGTCAAACAATTGGCATTTTATCCTGCCTCCTGGCCTTTTCTTTCTCTCATTACTGATGTAGATGCCTTTGTATACTTTGGGGTCGTTGTCCTTTTCCATGGATAATATAATTATTTAATAAAAGTAATAATATTTAATAACTGATCATAGGCTCACATATCATTTGCCACAACTATTGTTGAATCAGGCTCCCAGCTTAGATGCAGTATCAAGCCTATTTAAGAATTATATAAACTAAATTGGTTCCATTTGATTATGAATTCTGAAGTTATATTGCGGCAAATCATCCATGAACAAACTCATATAGCTCGCTGATAATATTCACAGCTTCAATCTCATGGGCAGGAACAAACTGTCCAATATCAAACTCGCAGTTGTACAGATGAATATCCACGCCAACATAGTATAGGCGTGTCTTCAGTAGTTGCACTGCTAATAGGCCAACATTAATACTGAAGATGCTCTCATCAGAGGATACAGATTATACAGATCATCTAAAATCAAGGGAATGGAGGTGCATCTAGTCAATAGTCTTGAGGATGAGGAGAACATAGAAGACCAATAGTTCATCAAGAGAAAAAAACTAATTTAGAGACTCAAAGGAGGGAAATAAGTCATCTTTCTCCATTTCTAGGGAGAGATCGAAATGAAGAGTCATCTCCATGATAAAAGCGAGTTATTGGAACTGCGAAGGGTCGATTTGACGATAAGTAAGGACATTCTATGGAAAGGGAGCTCGCTTATACTTTATCAGTAGCTCGTCAAGAAATGGTAGTCGATAAGTCGATTCGAAGTTATGACCTGCCTGCAGCATCTCAAGCTTATCGTTAAGAATGAATGCAGTGACTTGCCACGAGAGCAGGAATGGCTTTTCATGGCAAATGGAAAAGTTGATACGCTTTCTTACGCTTTTAAGCTGATCAATATATCCAAAGAATATCTTGTTTGTTCGCTGGAGGGTAAGACTTGACATATGATAGGCTATTTTTCAAGGGAAGCGCATCGTTTTTAGAAGATATAATCCGTACACTGGCAAATCATGGACATCCTTTAGGATCTTTGGCATGAAGAAGGAAACAAATTAAATCGATAAATTGAAAGAATGCCGCTGAGCTATATCGGCGAGAGCTTGCGTATGTACAACAACTTCTATTCAGGAGTGACTATCACTCAATAGGAGGATTTCTACCATAGGACTGCTTTTTAAGAGTATTCAAGCCCTTACTTTCCGAGTTCTCAGAGGCTGTGATCACCTGCTTAGGAGCAATAAAGTACAAGGTCATTAAAACCTTGCAAACCGTCTATGATTACTACTTCGACAAAACCACAGTCAAGGAAGCTTTTATGGAGACTGTAACGAGGGAAATATAAGTAATATGCGATGCCTTCCTGCTTGAGGTGTAAAATTCCCTCCACTCGCAGATCAGCTATGTTTATGCTCCTGCAGAGACTTTTTGGTAGATGCGTAATATCAAGTCTAATCTCTACAGTCCTTAGCAACAGGCAAACATAGAGGTAAAGTATATTGGCAAGGTCTACGTCAAAAGAGTCTATTAATCAATCAGATAGAGCATACCTCGCTACCTTGGACAGGGCCTGCTGCGCAAAGTTTCAAAGTATATATCGGCGAATGCTTTAAATTGTTTATTGTAAGTGATGAAAGAAGTGCCATTCGAGGTGAGACTATCCGAAAGATAGATCTTTGGTATCTTATAGAAGGAGAAAAGGAAGATGGAGTGTGAAAAGCTGATCAAATACTTCAGCTTGAAGGTTAACTCCACTTATCTCATTAAAAATCTATTATAAAAGCAGGACTTCAGATGGAACCAAATGTACAACTCTCAGCACGATACAAATGATAATGAAGAGTAACTACCAAAACGGCAGAAACAGAATAAAAAAGGAGTGATTGCATGGATGAAAAATTTGTTTAGCAGTTAGCAGCCAAACAAAGTCAAAAGATCGCATAGCAATGAAAAACTTAAAAGAGAGACAGCATAACCTGAAAATCAACTATAATAAAAGACAGATGACAAGACCAATGAGCCGGTAATAAGTTAAAAAGTATGGATATTAGCACTAAATACCAACAGAAAGATTGAGGATAGTCGATTGCTTATTGCTTCAGCCGAAGGATTTCCACTCCGATTGAGGCCATCAATATGGTACTGGATTGCCAAAAAAGCGATGGAAGATTAAAAATAGCTGAAACTCATCGATATTATGGCGAATGCCAGTGTTGATCCAGAGGTGGCGAGGCAAATAGAGAAGGATCTTGGCCGTACTCCCCCAAACTAGCTCTTCAGAAAGAAAATGAGGGACAGTCTGCGTAGAGTACTCTAGGCCTACAGTATAATTGATACTGAAATTCAATATACTCAAGGAATGAATTTCATAGCAGCAATAATACTATGCACACTCGTTCACTGGGGAATCCGCGATGATTACCTCGCCGAAAGCTCCGAAAAACCCAACCTAACAGAGGTCTAACAGCGTGCCTTTACAATCTTCCGATTCCTGATGTTACGGCAGGGATTAAGAAAAATGATGTTTATCGAGCGAGAGCACATCGCCGAATTATGCTATCGAGTTGATGCCCAAATCAAGGAGTTGAATCAAAAAGTGTCAGCTATGATTGAACATTCTGGTTTCACTTGCGAACTGATATTCTCTCCTATTCTGATATCAGGGCTTGCTACTTGGAGTAAAAGCATCACAGTCGGCAGAAGAATCCTGGATCTGGTAATGGGAAGAGGATTTGGAATACTGTACAAAGTAGTGGCGGGAGTTGCTGCCATGAGTGAAAGACAGCTCTCAAAACTAAAGAATTAAATGATATATGAATTTTTGCGGACGAAGGCCATGGATTAATTCTACGACCATGCGGGCGAAAGGGGACTCAGTAAATTATTCTTATAGCTCTGATTGACCATTAAATCAGTACGAGGATCGTAGTAAAAGGTGATGATAGAGTATAATTTAAGAGCCAATTTCTCATTTTTACAGCCATCGACTCATTATATATTTATTGCGATGAGTGAGCGTAAGGCCTGGACAGAGTAGGTACTTGCCGCCATATTCAGGAAGACGAAGTGTTGAGATAGTTGTTTGAAATCAGAGGCATCACAAAATGGGCAGAAATCGCGCGACTGATGGAGACATAATTTCACATTGAAGGTCGAAGCGGCAAGCAATGCCGAGAACGATATCATAATCATCTTGATCAAAGCATCCGTCACGATCAGTGGACGAAACAGGAGGAAGAATCTCTTTCCAATCTACACAACTCCATGGGCAACCGTTGGGCAGAAATATCCAGAGCTATCCCCGGTCGGTATCCATTCTCTGATATAGATCTTAGAATTGCGTAAAGAACAAATTCTACTCGATGGTGCGTCGTGGATTGAAGCACATCAATCATGCCATAAAAAACAAGCTTAAACGCTACAAATAGTTAGACATCAGCGTGATATACAAAATCGTATAGATGTGTGAGCAAAACTACAAAAAAAAGGATATGACCAATGAAATGGTAGAGGTGATGGACATGAAGAGGGCTATTATCAGTTATGGCATGAGCGATAGGCATAAGAATGAAGAGGAGATTCACGCTATCAAGCCACTCATCGACAAAATTAAGAATTTTAGCAGGCGAAATAACGCTAAAAAAACAGGAGATAAAGCGAGCGAAGATATGTCCGAATAGATTGATTAGTCATAGTATCGAGACAACTGTCCGGTGGAGCAGCTTTCCCTGTTCAAGAAATCTTCGCTTGTTAATCTTACATTGGAACCGTTTGAGGAAGAGTAACTTTTGAACGAGCTCAAAATGCCCATTTCCAAACTTCCTAGTTTCACACGTAATGTCAGTAATTTGTCAAACAAATCGAACGAGATGCCAAATTAGGCACGCATCTATTAGCTGATACCGATGTAGTCAACCTTAAAATCATCTTTTGAGTTTCCTGAGTTCGACAATCCGCGATCCCCTCGCCCAACAATTTTCCTATAGTCACCCTACTTCGACCAGTTGAAGAGCAATAGTAGCAACTTCAGCGCTTGGTCTCAATTCTACCCGCATTGATCTTTTAAATAGAATGTATACTAATAATAATAGAGTCATAAGCGATCAGATGAAGAAGATGGTTTTATTGATCCTGCCGTCAATCTCTAACTCGATGTTTGCGCGATAACACAGCCGCCAGAGTCTGTGAGCGTATAGCAAACAGCTGGGAAGTCGGGATGCACCTTTGTAGTTGTAGTTGCCATAGCATTGACAATATGTAAAATCAATCAAGCTTTACTGGCTCAAATTTGGGGATTTTTCCAAAACAGTGTAGCTTACAGTGCGGGATGTATCCTAATATGATTTTTGAGCATTGAGGTGGAAGGTTTCATACTTACTGCTAAACAAATCTTCTACAACAGCTGTGCCGGGAGCGGGGTTGCAGAGTATCTGCTCACCCATATGATTTTATCCTTTGATGTAAAATTCAGTCTTAGTCTTTTCAAATGTGGCAATATGAACAATCTATGGTTTGTAGCTCTGAATCTTTGTTTTTTATCCGATTCTCTGAGTCACAAACTTTATTGCTGTCTGCACAGGTTTTTATCCGTTTTCTGCATGAGCATCCAAACCCTAATGGTAGATGATAATTAGTTACGGGGCAAGTCTAGTGCTCACAACATAGCTTTTCGCCCAGCCCATAAACAATGATTCGTAGTGCTATTGTGCAGCTTTTAGTGAGGTAAAACCTTTTTTGAAGTAAGAATAGACGCACGTGCCTTATGAATTGATTGTGCCTACAAACGATACTGAGAAGTCATCCCCCTCTCTCTTAACCAACAGTCCACCCCACATTATACGTTTACTACTAAAACTTCCATTCCCCTGAACAATTTCCCATGGCACGGCTCCAATCTTGACTTGAATCTGCAGAAGGATGTCAGAAGTAATAGCCAATGGACGTTTGGTTTGTTCTTGCACTAATTTACGGCGAATGACTTGACAAGGGCATTTGAACCTCATCGTAATAAGCTTTTTGAGTTCGTTGTAAAGCTTCTACTCCCTGTCATTCAAAAACAAAAGTAGAATTTGGGGGACACCATAGTTTTTTATGTCTTCCTCCATATCCTTGGCCCACTGTCCTCCCTTCACTACGATTAGGCCTGGATCATTGGCAATTTTAATTCCATATTGCCCTGCAATGCTTTTAAGGTTAGCTATCAATCTGTTGGTTTCATTCCTGTCGTTATCAGCATCTTTGCCCTCAGAGTAAACGATCCCCCAATTCTTTAACTCTACAACTTTGGTCAATTTAGCCCGGAAATCAAAAATTCCTCCTTCTGATTTGTACTGTCGGCAGTCCACTTTAATGATTGGCTCACTGAGTTGATACCCATCGCATCCCACGGCCGATTTTTTTATCAACTCATTCTCACTGAGCTCCTTCATAGCTTTTTCAATGTAGTTTTATTTATCCTGGGGAAGAAGCTGACTTTTCTTATCGAGGGCTCTTTTTAGTTTATCATCGAATTCACTCGGATTGACTCTTCTATAGAGAGACACTAGCTCGGGCAATAGATAGCACTTGGAAGTTTTAGCAGTGTTGTTATTGATTTTTGATTTGAGATGAACTACCAGCAAAGGTTGATTGAGATTGGATACTTTTACACCATACCTCTTATAATAGTGTTGTTCGAAAGTGATGCTTTATTCGGTTTACTGCATTTTATCTGAGGGTTTCTTGGCGAAGTCAATGCCTTCAACTCTATAAACATCCCTTTTTCCATAGTTTTTCATTACTTTAAGTCCAATCATGACTTGCTTGATGGATTCTTGATCGTACCTTTCAAAGTAACTAAGCAAAGGTAGGTGTTCCTTCACCTTGAGTACAATGTTTGTGGCCAGCATGCATTTCTTCTTCATTTCTAGCAAACTGAACCTGAATTATGGCACTACTTCAATCTTGTACTTCCCAATACATTCAATTATCGGCTTGTGATGACTATGCTCAGTCAAATTGTTTTAAAAGAATGGTCTAATGACCTTCTGCAAAATGGTACTGTCGATCTTTTGCTCGAAAATATTCTCGATAGAGTAGGCTTTGGCAAACTATATCTAAAGCGCATAAGTAATATTGGTCTCCTCGTCGCATACACTCTCTTAAATAACTACTAATCCCTCTAGTTTAATCCTGCCTATAAGTTCATCCCCATGCATGCACACATACCCAATAGTCTGCAGTTTTTTCCTGTTGACTTTATTGATTTGTTTTTTGAGTATTTCTAGGGGTATTTCTCTGACAACAAAATGATATTTGTAAAGCGTGAGATTTAGCCTGTCAAGTCGTATTTCATAGAGGTTGGTGGTTAGTTTGATCCTATTTGAATTTGTCAACTGCTTGAGTCGCGGCTAGAGTTGGTTGAGTTCGTTCATGTATATAATATAGAGGGATGGGCAATTATATAAAAAAGAGGGGCGATTCTATATGAAGAACAACAAACTTGACACTAAATCAGTAATAACAAAAGAAACCTATTCCCTACCAAGTGATAATGTAAGAAAGCCTTAAATTAGAATTATGATTTCTATCCTTATTTTACTATTACATTATATTATTCTTTTAATCATTCAAATCCATCCAAAGATGAAGAGAAATAGTCCAAACACCATCCAAGGGCTAAAACACACACTCCATTGGTTAGGAGTCATGCTGGTCGGACAGTTGCTCAGACAAGTATAGTTGAATAGATAAAGTCCACTCACACAGGAGGTGCAGTTGCTGGAAGAACCTCCAAAGCAGTAACTGCAAGTCGCATCGCAATTTAAGCAGGAGGACGACGCGCTGTCAGGATAGGTACCGCTCGGGCAGACATATCTGCAGTATCCAGAGTAATAGAAATAGCCTGCTGTACAGTTTGAGCATTGATTTGCACTGACTCCGTTACACGAAATACAGGTGCTATCACAGGTTTGGCAGGTTGTGCCAAATCCAACATATCCCACGACAGGACAGCTCGTAAGACAGAACCCTCCACTGCTATTGGTAAGCAGTTTCTGCGCAGGCAGACAGGCTGTGCAAGATGTGTTGGATGGTCCATTGCACTGCACGCAAGCCGAATTGCACGCGTTGCAACTGTTATTCCAAGCATTTTTGTATTGACTGTTGGTGCAGCTTGTTCCGCATGTATTATTAGCACTCTGAAAGAAGGTGCCATAGGCGCAGGCTGTGCAGTAAACAGTAGAACTTGTAGAATTATAACCACAAGCAGAACAACTCAAGCTATACGTGCAGATCTCGCACTGACTTGTGTTTGAATTAGCATAAAAACCTTTGGGGCAAATAGACCAACACATTTTCAGGAGATAATAGGGAGCACCCATCGTTGGAATACAGGAAGTGCAGTTTTAGGGGTAGGACCCTTGACAGGTTAAACAAGAACTGTCACATTGCATGCAAGCTAACTGGATAGAATCTGGGTAAAAACTGCCTGGACACGTCAATTGGCAATTGCCTTGATATTAGTATCCCGTTGAGCAGAGCATACATGTCCCACTCACTGGTGCTACCATATTGCTCGGACAAGATGAGACGCATACTAAGTGAACCGTATCAAGTAGAAAATTAGCTGTGCCAACGCATGTAGCGATACAGCTGCCGTTGCCTGGCTGCGAAAGATAAAGTCCTCCAAGACAAGAAGTACAAATTACAGGCGAGCTGACACAAGTAGCACAACCAACAGCAGAGTTGCAAGCTAAGCATACATATCCGCTTGCGTATGTACCACTTGGGCACGTACTACTGCAGCTGCCGTTGTAATAGTATTGAATATTATTTACAGAGGAAATACAGTTAAGACAGTTGGTAGGCAGAGTTATACACTGGAGACAAGGCGATTGACAGGCAAGACAACTCCTCGAATAAATGTTTTGGTAGGTTCCCGAAGGACAATTTAACACACAGCTACTCGAGGAAGAGGAGTAGTAAGACGAAGAGTTGCAGGAGGTTTGAGAGCAATCTGCTCCAGAGTAGCCGGAATTGCAGTTACAGACTCCATTCATGCAGAAACCGTTTTGATTGCACCAGCCAGTGCATGTCTTGCGTGATAATGTACAGAAATCAGCAAAAACGGGGCAGGTGAGGTATCCTGCCTGCGCACTTAAAGTTTTTTGAACTCCTCCTTCGCTTGACAAACAGGTTATGGTATAAGAACCAATGGTAAAGATAATATTAGAGGTTCCACATACATAGGGATAGCACCTACTTTGCAAATTGCTAGGAAGGGTCACAGAGCCGAGGGTACTAGCCACACAGAAGGAGTTTGTTCCGAATACTTCTGAAGTGTAAGATTGATAACCTGTGTCAACACTGGTGGGATCTACACAGTTAAAATATGGACCGTAAAGACCGCAGCTATCCGCCATCATAGCTGCGCTGTTGTCGCAAATAGCCTTGCTGAAGAAGTCTGACTCACAATAGGATATATTGTTTTGCGCGGCTGCGTTGCAAAACACAGGAAAGGAAGTGTTGCTGTAGCAGGCATCTAAAACAAAGGAACAGCCCTTCTGATATCCATAGTTAGTTGTTTAACTGAACGTATCATCAACAGTGTACCATCCCATGTCCTTTAGTAAGGCAAACGTTAGACCAGACATCCCTTTTGCAGCCCCGAAGGAAGTTGCAGTCATGAGTTAATCGTACATCGCAGTTCTCTACCAATGTGAACCAGCGCCATAGCCGGTTGAATCTTGATTCTCCAGCAACATGCCAGGAAGAGAGGAACAGTTAAAGAAGTTTCGCGCCCAAGCAGTAACGTAAGGAGTAGTCAGCAGACTAGTAGCTGGCCGTTGCGAATTAACTGCAGAAGAATTAAATATTTAAGGAGTAGTGTAAGGGTAACCCAAAATGGGATTAAGATATGAAGGATAAAGTGTTGAGTCAAAGCCAAGAATATGCATAGTTTAATGGATCGCTGTTGCCGTCACGGACTGAAAGAGAAGGTTAGTGAGAGTGTGCTGATCTACAAGGTTGTAGGTATTAAACTTAATTCTACCAACCGTTGGCCGACCCATGGTTAGAGTGTTATCCGGTGAGGAAGAAGTGGGATTTCCAGGGAAATAGTTGCAGGATTTCCCTGTCGCACCGTAGGATAAAGTTGGATCAGTCACGTACTGGACGTATATGATAAGATCCTTATTGGAAAATCCTTGATTTTGATCTGTTGCTGATGTATTGAAGTCGACACAAATTTGAGGCGAGTAAATGATGGCAGTCTGTCCAACCTGCAGTCTGGTCTGGTAGAATACTTGAGTGACGAGCATGGTTTTTAGTACAAAGTTTAGATTGGTGGTGGTTGTAGTGGGTGCTCCATTTGTACCACCATTGAGCGTATTAAATGCAGAGGTATCTAAATATACTCGAATGGGTCCTCGTATGGGAGAGATCGTCAGAAGTCTGCCTTGATTAATCTGGGGTTCAAGAACAGCTTGAGCTGGTTTAGAAAGATAGGCATTGTTTCTCAAGTCGCCGTTATTCTCATCAAAGACGCATTTGAACTGATGAGCGAAAGATAGATTCATCAGCAAGATGACTATCACAACGGCAAATATTTTCATTAGGTGAGCATTCATAATATATTATAGATATGCGTATAGGACATACATCACTTGGGTTCTTTCTATTTCAGGTCGGTCTTCTTCATCTCCTCGAGCACCATGTTCTTAAGGAAATCATAGTTGGCTGGCAGGCCCTGAGAAGCCTGTCCGTTGTTAGGAAGTTGCTATTTCTCGCCACTGAGAGGCTGCGCGCGATTTTGGTTTAGCATCATATTATTCATCTGGCTCGCCAAGAGGTTATCTAAATTAGGCAACAATTACTTCCCATCATGTTTGGATAGCCTCCTTGCATACCCATCATACCCATGCCTGGCATGCTCATCGGGTTCATGCCCATATAATTCATACCCATGCCTGCATATTGCCCCATCTGTCCCATCTGCCCCATCTGCGGCATGGTGTTGTAGTTGCCCTGCTGTTTAAAGTTAATGTCCCGACTGAGTATTTGATTCTGGTAGGTGACTTGTGATAGCAGTTCCTTATAAAGGCCGATCTGCTGAATAAGACACATGATGGACTGCTGCTCCTCGTTCTGCAGAGGTAGTCTGCCAATTTCCATCATTTTTTGCTGCTGCTCAGCTTGGATATATCTCTCCAAGTTGTTCTTTTGAGCTAACTGATCCGCTAAGGGCTGCCCCATAACTTCATCGTAGAGTGAGTTATTGGCTTTGACTGATCCTAACCAGTTACTTAGAGTTAAGTTGTTATACATTAGGTTTTAGTAGACCGAACCGTTGTTGCTGGGAACAGCGAAGTTAGGGCCAATGTTAAAATTGGCTAATGGTTTCGAACTTGCTAGAGGAACAGATTGTGGCATTGACAAATTCGGTGGCAAGGCCGATCCTAACTGAGGATTACTCATAATTGGCTGCTTTTGCTGTGGCTGTTGGTTTTGGATATTCAATGGCACAGCAGCTGCATTCTGACCATTGTTATCATTGTTCTTGCTTGCTCTTGCCGGCTGTTCATTATTAGCTAGCATGCCATTATTGTTATCATTATAGTCTGCTCCCCCCATAGCAAAGCTCTTGTTGAGCTCCGTTGTATCAAATATTGGGTTATTATTGTTGTTATCAGCCATTTTTTTGAAGCCCACTGCTTTGCTAAAAGCTGATCCCTTTTTCACTAGATTGTTGTCTTGGTTCTGATTTTCCTGTAAAAATGGGAACCCCTCAAAACGAGGTTCATACAACTCCTCTTTCTTCAAGGGTAACTCCTACTTCTCCTTCGGTCGGTCACTTCCACCTTTAGACACAATAGTCGTCTTATTGCGGGTGACTCTGGCGGGCTCAGCATTTTACTTTCTCTTTTTGGATGATTTTTCGGACTCTTCATACTGGTCACTCTCGTAATCATCCTAGCTCTCCTCTTGATACTCCGGTTCATAGTTCTGACAGATGTTCACAAGTGAATCATAGACTTCTTTATAACCCTTCTTGAGAGCATCGACACTGTTTAGGGGCAAAAAGCAGTTTGGCAGTTCATCCTGTCCGCAGATAATTCCGATGAACTCATTCTGCATGGTTTAAATAGACTCCATCACCTTCTTGCGCTTGAGAGAATCATTGAGATTGCTGACCACGAATAAAAAGTCCTTCTCTTGAAGATTATCTGTAGGCTATCCCTCCTTGACTTTGCCCTTACTCTCTTTCAGCAGTCTATTTTGCAGTTTTTCCAGAAGCTAGTTCACCTAAAGTAGAATAAAAGGTACGTTGGTGGTATTCAACGTTGATTGGAAGTATATCTGGACGCAGCTGCTGAATTTGATGGCTAGAAAGACGGGGTGTTTCACCTTATGGCGAATGTTCGGTGCTGTTATGTAGTTGTAGAACCCCTCAGGATCGTTCTTAATAACCACTTCCCCCTCACTCTTGCTCTTGTTCTCTCTTTTTATGAATTCTTTTTCAATATTGTCGTAACCAAAGGGCTACACAAATGAACTGAATTTTTTTTATTGGTAGTCCCTGGCTGATCGGCGTGAATCCACGAAAATTGAAGGACTTAAAACAGCTGTGAGCACCTTTGGTTTTTAGAACTCTCCCTCATTGATGTAGATAACGATGAGCAGGTTAAAGTTGATCCCTTCATTATTGTAAGTGGTGGAGGAGAACTTGATGGCTGAGAAGTAGACTTGCCCATCAATCATCTCCATCTTGCTCTCTCCCCTGATTCCCACATCCAGCAGAGTCATTCGATCAGTCTTGTCGTTCTCCGCGTTTCGCTTGACAGCGAATATTTGAGCCTGGGTTAGTCGGTACATACATAAAGGTTGCGAGGGGAAAGAAGGAAGTCCCCAGTGTTGTCGTCTTTTATCTAACTAAACCCACTTTTACCTACAGTCGAAGTGATATGTTGGGGATGTTCCAACTCTTATGCCAATTCCATCCCAGCTCTGATGAGTATTGCAAGGACTTCTCAGTATCGATGTAAAGACGCACGTTGGGTCCTGCTGATTCACTAGAAGGGTTGGTGAGCATAATGCTGGGGGTGAGGTTCCAGATCACACTCTTGCGGCTGGCCTAGAAAGTCTTGAGGTAGCACTAGACGTGCGTCCAGTCCCATGTGGGCTTCTCCTTGTCGTTGTACTTGTTTCCCCGCTTCTACATAATAAATATGAGGATGTAATTAGATTACACATCTTAGGGGTGGACTATGGAGTGCAAGTGTCACAGCCACTCCTAAACATAAAAAGGATAGTATGACAAAAATAAAAGAGCTGCATTGGTGAAGGGTAAGCAGCATACAATTTACCCCTGCCTGCATAAGGGTTATACTCTCATTAAATTATTACTGTTATAGCCCATTAAGCATTGATAATTTAAATTTTATGCTCTAGATATCAGGAGAGGGGCGCACCCACCGAAATCGTAAAGGGTTTACCGATGTACGTCTCATCAATCACTAATTCATAGTAGCCCTTGCTAATTAATCTTAGTCTGCACTTCTCGCAGTCAGGAGTAAACTTTAGAACAAAACCCGTTGGGAAATCCAACTACTCATTCAGGAACAACTCAGTGCGCTTTTAGTTGAGGCATTGAGCGGGGAACAGACTCAGGGAGTAGGAACCCTCAGCTGCCGCTTGATTGATCACTTTTCCACAGATAGCATAAGCATAGGAATAGGAGAGAGTGCGAACTTTTTACAGCTGGACTGTTGCATTTGGATAGTAGAAAGAAAACAGCCAAGGTGGATTTGTTGAGCAGGTTGAGTCCATGTTGTACTTAAACTGCCAGTAGTACCAACTCGTCAGATACTTGTCAGCATGGCTAACCACACTCTTGAGCTCAGCTCTTCCCTCAACAGTATTGGCTACGCTTCCGAATTCAGAAATTATAGCGCCAACACCCAACTGCTTCGCGTTCTTTTGTCTTCGAGAGATGTACAATGAATTGAAAAGGTCGCATCGAGTACTACCCAGCTTGCTGCTGAAGGGACAGTAAGTGTGATAGTTTAACAGATCCTTGGAAGAATTATCACTAAAAGCACCAAAGAAGCCACCGAAAACGTCTTGAGGGGAAGGTTCAAAGAGAAGTAGGCGATCTCGGTCGACTTTCCTAATTTCCTTGCTGAGTTTGCGATAGAAAGGGAGCAGGAAGCGGTTGTTGGTTTGATCAGGCCCAAGATAAGAATATGGATTTTTCCAAAAATTGGCTCCAGTGGGCTAGTTGATGACATCATAGCCAATAACATTAGCCTCTCCCCTAAAATACTCCACAACCTTAATCCACATCTCAACAAATTTGTCGTTCATTCCGTGCTTATTCGTAAAAAAGTCATGAGAAAAACTGACTACGTCGTAAGTGAGGTAAAATTTAAAGAACGGAATTTTTAGACAGTCCTACTTGAGAGGGTTGCCGTCGGCATCACGGCGCAGCGAAACTTTGTAAGGAGCAGGAAAATTGTTTGCAATCACCAACCAGGACGGAAAACCCTCTCCACAAAACTTTCGACTGTACAGATCGTGGTGCGCGTCCAGAATTACTGAGATTCCATATGTCTAAGCTTCACGGATGATGTCCCTTAGTACTTGCAGATAGCTGTAGTTGTACTCTAATCGTTTAGGTTAAAACCCTTCCCAAGCGATATATAGTCTCAATGAATTAAAGCCCCATCGTTTCAGATTAACAAAATCCTCAGCCACGAGCGAATCGTTACTATTGAAGGCTGTCCTTCCTGGATAGAAGGGGAACTCCTTGTAGACAACATTAAGTCCATGCATGACTCTGGTTCGATGATGTTCGTCTTGAAGAAGCTAAGTAGCAGGGTCTACTGATAAAAATCCCGTAGCTACGATTCCCATAAAGGCTAAGGCCAGCAACTTAAGCAGAGATTCATTAAAAATTAAGATAGTAAATTTATAGAACTAAATGACAAACATATGATCATGATCAGGCTTATTTTAAGAATTTTTTCGCGATCTATTCGCCAGTACAACCCTTTGTTTCCACCATCAGCACCAGGTTTACAATCCAGAAGATGATGCTAAATGCTCCGAAGAAGAAAAAGACAGGGTAGGGGTTTCCACCATTGGCGTCGATAGCCATCGGAGTGAAAATTACACAGAGCGAACACCCAAACCAGTTCATCATAGTGGCCAGAGGGACTATTTTAGCAGGTATAATCTCTGGCACATAGAGCCAGACAACTGGACCGAGCGAGATGCCATACACGATCATGTAGATTATGAGCATTGCCAGCACAAAATAACCTGAGCCAGACCAACTCTAGAACACAAACAAAATTCCAATTACTAAATCAATTAAACCTAAACCGAGGTTGCCGAAGAGAGTGAGTGGTCTGCGGCCGATGCGAGTGAGCACGAATACAGTACCAATGGTGGCAAATAGCTGCACTACATTAATGATTATGGGTGTATAGTCAGCGAGACCAGGAATTATTCCCTTAACAATAGTTGCTGCTTCAGTGACAATAGCATTGATGCCCGTCATCTGCTGCATGAAAGGCAGCTAAAAACCGAGCAGGAAGGCCTTAAAACTGTATTAAATCTTCACTTATGATTACGAACGGTCTTGAGAGTGCAGCTCAGTCTAAACCTATGCCTGCTTTTATCTATAGGCCGCCTCGATAAATTAGGGAAGAGTGAACTCACCAATCACTTCTCTGGCTTATTCATTTTTATTTTTAGCAATAAGAGAGTTAGGACTTTCAGGAACATAGTTAACCAAAAGCAGTATTGATTGCAGTATGATGAAGATTGCATTGATTCCCACCATCAATCTAAAGAAGGTAAACGGACCAACATCAACAGCTGTGAAAATCAGTCCAAGCGCATAGGAAACAACGAGAGCAATGACCACGAGAAGTTGTGTAAAGACTCCAAAGCTGCCGACGATTTGCTTTGGGGCAAGTTCGTTGATATAGATGGGCACAATAGCCATGTAATTTCCAATAAAGAATCCCTGCATCACCCTGCAACCCAGCAGCACGTAGATGTTCGGGTATTGAATCACACCTTATATCACCAGTGCCAGAAGATTGATAACCAGTAAAAATTGTCTAAATGAAGGAGAGAGTACTTACGAGTTAGAAACTTCATCAACAGAGGGCCAGAACCTGCGCCGAATATGGCACCCACTGGTAGAACACCAATCAATACTCCTTTAAAGGAGTCGGAAATGGCTTAGCCATAGACCTAAATAGAGGAGGATATACTGCAAGGCATGTTGCGGAGCTGAATGTAGAGAAATAGGTGAGACAATAGCCAAAGTAGAAGGAAGAGAGTCCCAGCACAATGATCTTGATGGTGAGTTGGCAGACGTTCTGATAGGTGACAATATTCTCTTTGTTTTCCATTAGCAGATTGGAGTACTCCAAGCTGTGGTCTGTGTCCATCCGCATAATATTTATATAGATTTGGACTATATATATTCTCCCAACAAATATCTTTACAGCAATTATATAGAATCATGTAAATATATGTCAAGATAATATAATAAAAGCTTTATTAATCAGCCCCACAAAATAATAACCATTATTAACAGCAGCGCGCTGAGCAAAGGCTCGGATTTGTAAGTTACTACTGTTTGCACACTCACTGAACCACTCACCACTGGGCGAAGGGGAAATTCACTCGCAGCGAGGTAATACATCAGATAGAGACTGTTTGCTTGGACTGACGGGAAGGTTACCGTTAAGGAAGATACGCCAGTGTATACGGCGCGAGCACACCCCTAGGCAGCAATACCGAGCCAGTTTTGGCAGTTCATGAGTTGTTGAGCAGTAGGAGGTTCGTTCATACGGATGCTGACATAGGTGAAGTTGGAATTCATCGATATCTGTTTGTAGAGTACCAGCACAAAATAGACAGTTCCAACTCCTCCAACAATTTGGACATTATTTACAGTCAGAATTTGAGTGGTTGAATTGTATGAAGGCGTAGTGTAGTAGATTTGTAGCGAGCTAGCCTGTGAAGATGCCGTCATCTGTCTTGCATCAGTGAAAGATGTAGAATAGCTGCCGGTGAGATAAGTTATCGTGAAAAGACTTTGAGCTGATGCTAGAGCCACCGCACTTAGGCCTCCATTTGTGTTTGAGAAAAGGTTAGTAAAGGCGTTGGGCGAGGGGTCAGTTCCGATGATGTTTGGGTTGGTAATAAGGTAGATGTTCGTGCCTTGAATTTCCGTTGTAACTGAAGTTCCAACGTAGTTGTAATATGTGTTGGCCACTGAACGATTACCACAAGAATTACCTTATGAATCAACCAGGTAGGATTTACTAGAACCAGAGGCAATAGTGAAATAGCACAAGACGTTGTTCAGCTGCTGTGCAGTGAGAGATTGACTGAATCGCACACTGGCCTTTATTACACTTCCCCAAGTCATTGTTGAGAGCTGCAGACAAGTAACGTTGCTGGAAACGGAGAATACGTTGATAGCGTAAACACACAGAGTATAAAAAGCCTCAGGAACAAGTCCGCTCAGTCGAATAGTAGAGGTAGATGCAGTTTGAAAAAACTGTCCAACGCGGTTATCAACATCAGTTGTGTATATCTCGTTCATAAAATCCGTCTCTGCCGCAAGGACCCATGTGTTGGTCTTGATGTTAAGTTGGATGGCCTGAAGCGAGAGTGGCTGCATATTTTGTCCGAGTTGCATTTGGTAGAAAATCATCGCATCGACGTTGTTGGTGAAATTTACATCTAAAAAGGTCTTTTGCTGATTGTTTAACTTCAGCACCATTGTTGGCGCGATATTTGGTATGATTGTGCTGACGGTTATGATGATTTGATTAGAGGGGAGAAATTGATAGCTGTTGTAATTGGTTCCGGAAAGGAAGAAAGTCAAAGGGATTTGGGTAGCGTTTAGACTGCTGGAACTGCAGACAGAGAAGGTATTGTTGTCATTTATGGTGGTAAACACCATAGTGGAGGGTGTTGTTGCTGGGTTTGGGAAGAAGTTAGCTTCGGAGTAAAGGGTATTATTAAAAGTGTAGCTAATCGATAAATCGCTGTAGGGAGGGTTATTCAGCTTTATAAGGACAGGAGCAGTGCATCCCCCGAGGGGCATTATAATACTTGCTGGAAGGGTAATTGTCACTGGGCTGTTAGTAACTGCGATGTTCATATTTAGGGTAACCTGGTAGTGTGTATTGACCTCTTCCTGCTTAATAGCCGTGTAAAAGTACACGACTGGGACGAGGGCAGGATCAGCTCCAAGCCTAAAACTGCCAGAAGCCACTCCAATTGGCAGGAAAACAGTACTGGGATTGAAGACAAAACCTGTACTTTGTAATTGGATGTTAGTGTTGGACAGGAAGGTCGAGTTATCGCTAGGAGTGATGGGAATCTGAACTGAATACGTGCCCGCTGTAATTTTGATAGTCTGATCATGGTTGAAAGACACGTAGAGACTATTAGTTACAAATGTGAGAGCAGGCGCGGAGTTGCCCATCGCATTGGATGCAGCATAGATATTGGATGAGTTGGTTGGAGTAACAGTCACGATGATTTCGCTCATATCAACTTGGCATGGTTCTTTGGGAGTAGGTAGATCTGGTATCTGTATTGAGAACTGTGAGTTGGCTGGAATGTTGACTCCCACCAATATCTGTATCCTTCTGTTTTGGACAGAAGCAGTTGAGGAGCTTACGGCTGGTCCGAAGAGAAGGATTGCATTCACGGGGATGTTGTTGAGGTTGTCAAATTGCTGAGGGAGATCTAGATAGAGGTATGATCCTGATGTAATTGTTGCGGTGCTAATCAGTTTGAACTCAGCATAAATACTGGAAAAGCTGTATAGACTGCTTGCTGATACGCCCACCATATCAATGACAGTAATCACTCCCCCGACCGTTGACTGCACGTACTGATAAGGCAAAAGTAGCGTTCGCTCAGCGTAAACTTCACTTGTTGAATTTTGTAACACTCCCACAAAGATGTAGCGATTCGGGTATGCATTATTGGTATAGATTGAGCGAGGGGTAGCCAGTCCAGTAACGGTAAGAGTATAGGCCACACCTGCATTAACCATTGTCGGGCTGTTCGAGACTATAAGTTGATAGGGAGTATTTGGATCTGCTGAACATGGTATAACTGCAGTATTAAGCATGCAGTATGCGTCTTGCTGGAAAAGAGAGGGTGAATAGTAAGAGGGAAAGTTAATAACCCACATCATATTGGCATTAACATTTAATCCAGAGTTTGTTAAGGTAAACTTGATGTCCTGTTTGTATCCCTCAGTGTTAAAGTAGGACACTTGTGAGATGTTACTTGTGATAAGGGTTGCAAAGGTGGGGAAGGCTACATTAGCGGAGTTTACAATCGTCGAACTGTAGTCATAGATTCTGCGATAGGTCATATTGAAGGCTCCATTGGTCTGACTAGCTGGAGTGAGTATACCATATATGAGCATGGTGTAGTTGCCGGCAATGAGTTGTGTGGGATCTGAAAAAGTGAATACAATTAGGTTATTAACATTGTCGATTTGGTAAAGAGGATTCAGCACTGTTCCATCTCCCCTCGTTATTATAATGTTCAATTTGGCAACTTCAGTGTTCACATCGCTGAGATCCTGCCCAATGACAAATGTGAACTGTTCATCTTGATAGAGTTGACGAGGCAGATAGAAGTTGATGGTCATGGCGTTCGAACTTAGAGGAGATAAATAGGAATATAAGATTTCGTTTAAGGTGATGTAGCTTAAGGTGGCGATGGTAGTCGTCAAGATACGATTTCCTGATTAAATTATGTACATAACTGCTGCATCGTAGAGATAGAGAGTCATGCTTTGACTTAAAGTACCGCTCGTGATTCCAACGCCAAAAAATTACAGTGTAAAGTTACCTGCAGGATAAAAACCACTTCCACTCATAGATAGCGTTACATTAAGCTTGTCTGAACTTGTTCCACAAGTTGCTGGGATTATAGTACCATTGGAGGTGGTTAAAAAGCAAGTGCTGGTGCTCACGGTCAAGCCACTGAGTGATATGCGGATGCTTCCTGAAGCGAGGAGTGGATTAGTTGTACCAAATAAGACTGTGCAGTATGTGTTAACTACTCCAACAGCATTATCCTGGCAGCTGATCATTAAAGATTGTAAAGGACAGCCGTAGAAGGATCCTCCATTGGTCATCAAGAAGGAATTGGAGGATACCATATACTGCGAATTAGAATTATAACTGGTGACCCACATGTAGTAGGTTGGAAGGTCATATGTGTAGGGCATATGGGCATAATCAAGATAAAAAGTAAAGGGTGAAGATGCTCCGACGTATATCAGGGGAATAACTGTTAGGTACATTCCCCCTGGAAGGTACAGCGAAAGAGGAGACATAATGGCTGAGCCGAAAGTTGCTTGACCAGTCATACCGAGGGTAGATGCGCTGAATTTGGTGATTCCATTCTCGAAAAAGGACCACTGAGTACAAAGAAACACGAATGACAGTCCTCCCCCCGTTATAGTAGGGTTGTAAACAGTGATGGAGACGTTGGTTCTGTAAGAGCCAGCTTTACCTTCCATGTCTCCCTGCATACTCGCATATGTTGTGGCAAGAGAGGTGATCCAGTTGTACCAGACGCGGTAGTAGCTATTTGCGCAGTTAAACACAATATCTTTAGTGATCTCGTTGTAGAAACCCGATTGGTAATAAAAATAATTATTATACTGTGCCATTTGCATGTCAGGAACCAGCACATGGAAATTAGCAGTTGCATAACTGGTATCGCTGAAGAATATTATTATACGGTCCCACCCAAACAGCTGATTTGTTCCTTGCTACCCCACAAAATAGACACAAGTCACGCCAATGTTGCTAGTGCAGGGATAGCTGGCGTTATTGGATAATGTAAAACTGTGGAAGCCATACATGGCGTACAGAACCACTACGAACTGCTGATTGGGCTGCACAGAGAAACTCAGCTGACTAAAAGTGTTGGATTAAAGTCTCAGTACCCCAGGGTAAGTCTAATAGAGTGAAGGTGTGTTGGTGACATAGTTATTCAGATAAGTAATTGATACTCCTGGGAAGAGGGTGCTACTTGGCATGACGTGTAAGTTGGTATAGAAATAGTAGGGAACAGCTCCCACTCCTGTTGTTTTGTAGAGGGTCACGTAGACTGGGAAAACATTCTGATTGGAGGAAGTAGTTGTGAATATTATATTGTATAGAGTGATGG
>Ga0302188_10001229_pt1 | contig 20377 bp, 11 predicted proteins | sample II_Bog_E2_1_FD_198783 | JGI IMG/M metagenome (GOLD analysis project Ga0302188, IMG submission 198783) | Peat permafrost microbial communities from Stordalen Mire near Abisko, Sweden - II_Bog_E2_1 | ecosystem: Environmental > Terrestrial > Soil > Wetlands > Peat | place: Sweden: Abisko...
TTTGAGGAAAACAAGTCGGTATATATTGCTCATTTTTGTACTAGAAAAAAATTGGTAATCCCAGAGTTTACTGTTCATTGCCCTTCATTTTTTTGAGGCTGAATTCCAATATATTTTTATGCAGATAGTTGATTTTCTTAAAATTGATGGTATCTACTATAATTCTGATGTAAAATCTATATTTTTTTATTATGGTCATCAAATTCAAATAGTTCTTTTGAAAGCCATAGTCAGAGAGGCGGTTAAAAGTACGGTAAGGTTGCCCAAGGATAAAGGAACTCACCTAATAATAAGTGGAACATTCAGGTAATCCGTAAGATATACTTGTTTATAACTGGAAATTAGGGTCAAAGTTCATTGGTTTTTTTGGCTAAAAACCATACTAATAAACTCGATCATTCTGTTCTATCTTAATAACTTTTAGTCGTTCATAAAATCTGATGGTAGTAACCCATTCATAATCAGTAATAGCCTGCAAATTGATGATTTTCTGAAGGTGGTTGACAAATGCTTGAAGTTGTGTGATTTCAAAGCTCATGTGATGCATTTTGGTATCATATCTGACTTGACTGGCAATTTCGGTGATAAGTTGAAGAATGTGGGTCTTGAGTTGAATTAGAGGGACGTTAGTCATTAAATTAAGTTCCACCTGTTGTGTGAAATAAATAGACCAAATCAAAATTTTGATGGAAGTGCAAGTAAATTCAGAATGATTCACACTCTAACGCATAAAATTTTATATGTGCATATAAACCTGCTTAGATTTGTCTCCTTACTTCAACCATACATTTATGCCTTTCTATAAATGAATTTTGTCCTTTCCCAAAACAAGGCAAGAAATAGACCCTTCATTTACTATTTAAACTTCATCTATTTCCTCGAACAGATATTGAACGTTTTTATTTATCCGATCTGCTGTTTACCAATTGCTGAGTTCTATTAATTTTCGGATATCAACCAAGCAATACTGTGGCAAAACATTGATTTTTTAAATATATAGAATATCCATATATTTAAATTTATAGGTAAACAATTTGATTTTAAATCCATTAATAGCCGTTTTCTCCACATTTAAATTCAGTAGTTTGGAGTAGTCCAAATTTATTTCTTGTTGCATGACCTCTTTATTTTCATGGTTCATGTTATAGTTGCTGATAAGATTGATTATTCGATGGAACAACAATACTTAATCATACAAGGAGGCAATTTCCTAAAGATGAGCAAGTCTTTCATGAGACAATATGTTTTTTTGGATTGATAGCTCACTTTTTAGTTCTTCCATGTTGCTGATGTACAATGTGTTAAATTCTCCCTAATGCTTTTGCACTTCGATACGGTTGCAAGTAGTATCTTGATGCAGTTAAAATTCATTTAATCTGGATTGTTGATACAACTCCAGAAGCTTCTCATGCCTTTTTTTATCGAGTGCCTGATAGCGCTTCACCATACCGAATACTTTTGAGTTCTTTTCTGCCTCTAAATCAATACCAATTTCCTTAGCCCTTTACAATTCGAATTACGTATACTCCTTATATAGAGCTATTTCAACAAGTGAAATATTTTCTTAAAGAAGTGTATATGCGGGCCGAAACAATTTTTCCAGGCGATTCTCATAAAAATTAGTCATAAATGCTTTAAATTATTGATAGGCACAGGAAAACTATTCAAAGGTAAGCTCAGTGAGTGGAGTATTGAAGAGGATTTTATAGTTTCTACTCTCGAGAAATTATAAGGATGACTTAAGAAGTTGCAGATGAGTAGGGAAAAACGAATCATCCTACCAGTATACCATATCATTCTATTTCATAATTGTAATTAGATTTGCATTATTAATACAGTAAGTGTTATACTATTCTTCGAGAGTAAGAATATCGGACTTGTTTTAAAGAATAGAACGCTAGTTAATAAGAGACTGGAGTATATGTTTTAGCCTTTGTGTAAGTTGGCGCAAAATTTATTTATTGCTCTTGCTATTTGCCTAAAGTAGACGAATAGTCTTTATGGAAATATTTCTATATTCAAGTACCTTCACATCAAAAGTACGAAAGTTCTATTGTATATGTTGTTTAAAGCTAAATGCAATTCCCAGATAATGTTTCATCTATAGCCCCTTTGATAAAGGGCGTAGTTCATTTATTATCATCATTATGCATTCAACCAAATTTTTATAATTCTCCTCAATACTTTGCTTATATTCTCTGCATTTGTAGTCATTCAGATAATCAACATTAATCGAAATTATTGTCTTGAGGCGCATATTCAATTCTGATTCACTCTTTTCATAGATTCGCTTTAAAAACTAGTACAATTCAAACAATTTATGGTCCAACTGACTAAGGTAATACTATTTGATTTTAATCATATTCAATGACACTCCATCTATCGCAATTTGACCTTTAAAATCGATTTAGGAGTCAAGCTGCTCACGAAGTTGATAAACTTTACTGATTAGGGCAATCCCTTATTTTTCAGTATGATATAAAATAGAAATAAGGTTCTTATTATCTATTGTCTTGAATTTAGATAAATTTTACTGGAAAACAAGTTGGCAATTAGACATCAACTCTAGCAACTTCTATTTGTAAAGCTGAATGCTCGAAGTTTGATGGGGCTGAAGATGCAAAATAGGTGAATAAATACTATTTATTTATGAGATTAGAGGTTCAAAGATGCTCTAGAATGTTGTACATATCTTTCCGATGTCATCAAGAAAAGAAGTTTCGCTGCAGATCGAGATCGATATAAATTTCTCTTTTCTGATGATGATATCATCCAATAGCTATCTCTATATTTTATTCACGCATTAATAAAAATTATTTAGCAGCAGTGCAATTTGAATCTTTAACTGTTAACTCACAACTACCTTACTATTTAATTTTCGCAGAGAAGATACACACTACTTCATGAGTTAATAGTGTTTGGCATAGATAATATAATATTCCAGCGTTAATTTTTTAAATTCTGATTTGTAATTTTAAACAAGTTTGAAGTATTCATTAAAGATAAACTGCTCAAAAGGCGTAATGAATTTTATTATATTGTAAGTTTTGTTCAATTAAATTTTGCTGAATTTTTTATATCTTTTATTTTATGCTTTTCGAAGAAGAACTTTATCTTAGCGTTGTTTTCGTACTTATAACTATTTTGCTAAATAAATTTTGCAGATTTAAGCGAAATATTATTGTATTTTCTTTTATTATACATTCTTAAATTCTGGTTTCTTAAGACATCCAGCAGTGCGCCTCTATATAAACTCATAAACGTTTCTTTATTTTATTTTTTATTAAATATTTTAAATTTTTAGCATCTTTCCTCTCTATCGAGGGACAAAAGTTTGTTTGGTTTATCGCAACAAAGTTAATCTATTCTTTTATGCTGGTAACTTTATCCTACTATTTTTGGACTTGAATGACTATTCATCATATTTTGTATTTAATTTTTACTGAGAGTTTAATTTTGATCTGGATTTTGATTTTTCGTTTACAAAACTGGACCTTGAAAATGTTTATTCAGTTTTTATTTTGAACCCAGTTGTTACAATTCTTTACCTTTGCTCAATATTATGTTTTTTATTAGAAACCTATTAGAGAGTTTCAGTTGCTGGCCTATCCAGTGTAAGTTTGGATTTAGTCCTCTTATTCTTTTAATAGAGATCTTTTAATAGAGGTTTCTATTCATGAGATATACTTGGTTTTAGTGGCTACATTGATGTTTGTATTCTCGACATTGAAATAGATCTCCTCAAACTCACTTTATTTACTTTTTCTTCAGACCTAGGCTGTTTTTTTATATTTAACGATAAAGTTCTTGCCATCTTTTAGATACTTCCCTAATTCTCATTGCTCTGCTACGTCAACAGTCGAGGTAGTTCTATCCGTTGTACTCTACGTTCATACTTCCACTGATTCTGCCCACCATTATCATATGAAATTGTGGATTTGGTAATAGTAAGTTGACCTAGCAAATTAAAATCAATTACGTGTCGATAAATGCTCTTTCCGTGCAAAGGAATTATCCTCTATATGGCAATAAAGGTACTTTCAAGTAATCAATGAAAAATTTACCCACATATCTTTACAATTTGGTTAAATCACGGAAATTAAGGCGATAACAGTTTGGCTTTAAAAAATATTACTCTAATATTATCATTGGCTTTATTGCTTTAAAACCGTTAAGCTAATGATCAGCAATGATTAAGTAAAGAGAGTTTTCAATGAACGCTATTGCACCTTGATGACAAAAAATGTACCAAAAGGCTACAAAGATAAAATTGGGGCAGAAGGACGGATCTATCTTGATTAGAGGGGATTTACGATAGTAAGTTAGTCCACAAAGGAGCGTAAATTGCGTTTATTTCCTTGAGGATTTCTACAAAGCTTATATGTTTTTACATTATTATTTCAAACAATGCTTTTTCAAATATATAAAAATTTAAATGACTCATACTTGGCGTCTAGATCAAGATTAACTTAGTATAAGCTCAATAAAATTATGATATTCAATGAAACAGCTATAAATGAACTTCATCATGCAATATACTTATACAGTTTTAAAAAGTATAAAAATCACTTCTGATAGAAACCCTTTAAAGAGAATTTCTTTAAATGACGATTTATTGATGGTTGAGCCAAGATAACTTTTATAGGAATACGTTTTTATTCTGATAAATTGAGCATTGCGAATACTATATCTGTAAAAATTGGTGGATATCTGCTTTGAGCAATGTTTATTGATTCATTAAAACTGGCCTAATTGAAGCGAATATGAGACTATTTATAGCAAAGACGAGACGGTCGCCCCGTCATAAGCTATAGACAGGTCATTCCCAAAGCAAAAACATCGTCACTTTCCTATATCGAGGGACTTTCTCTAACAAATCCATGTCGTATCTTGTCCATTTGAGCAGGGCTCAGAAATCCTTCCTTTCCTTCAAGCACTTTTTCATAAGCTGTTATTCCCCCATTAATAAAGTAGTTATCTACTAATTTCCATTAATTTTTAAACCGGCAAATCATTTCCGTGGATATATCTCCATGTCGATACTTTCTCTGCTCTAAAAACAAGAGCGCAGAGCAGACTGAATAGACTATTCTTTATATTTAATGGAGAGGAAGAGGAAATGTATGTTTTATATCAGATAGAAGACTATCGTATGGTTAATACTAAATGATTACTTGATGATAGTTTTAGCAAAAGATATTAGGAACATTGTCTTAATAGTTTTATAGACGATCGACGGTGCACAAATATGGATATTTAAAATTGCTACGTTCATTGACAAGTAATTGTAGATTTTAAAGCTACTCAATACTGATTTTCATTGCGAATCTGAGTCGTTCATTCTTCGTTGAATGGACCAAATTACCGTTTTATATTGAGGCTCCCATTTCAAACGATTTAATTATAAACGCTAACACATATTAATTTCTTAGTATATTTTCAGATACTTGGATCTAATTATGAGGTTAATAGTTTGATACTTGCATTTACATCTTGAGTAGATTGTTGAAAGCCACCATCTTACTATAATATTTCTAAAGTTTGTACTCAAATATGTATACTTATTAAGAGGAAGCAGGTAATGCTACCCCTTTGAAAAAAAGTGGTAAAAATCAAATTGCAAAAAATATTGCTTGTATAATGGAAGATAAAATAATTTTAATTTTAATGTTTTCCTTTATGTATAAAGACTGACTTAATTTTTAAATAATTTATTAACAATATTGGAAATATAAGAGATGGACAATTCGCTCCCATAGTTTTAGCTTTATAAAGAAAAAATACCAGAATTCATTGTCAAACTTTATCATATTCTCGAGGTACATTTCTAGCAAGATAGAGAAGATAATACCAATAATACTTATCTTGGCACAGCGATAGTGAGATAGTCATAAAGAGTGGCAAAAGGTTAGAGGACAAGGTATTACCTCACTTCTTCCGACACCGCCATCTGTCCTCCTTCATTCGACAGCTGAACATGTATAAATTTAGCAAAATTACTAAGTTAACAAAATAAAAAAATTATATGTACTTTAAAAACTAGCATTTCCAGCGAGGACAAATGTAATATATTCTATATGTAGCGAATAGATGGTAAAAATTAAAAGAAACAGTAAAAAATCAAAAAAGGATTTAGAGTCCTTGGAAGAGATGGAGGAAGATTAAAAATTAAATGAGGTCAGTATTAACAACTAACTGAACTAAATTAATGCCAATCCATTTAATCCTGCTTTAGCTTAATATAAAGATTATGTAAAAAATAATGTTCGGGAAATAGTGAACTCTCTTAAAAATTTGGAAGCTTCACATCCAGATGTTAAAGCTTAATTGAGAGACTCTCTCGCTAAGTGCCGTCAACTTCTCGAGATGAGATCCTAAAATTCAAGTTTCTCTTACTTGAATTTCGATGAGCCAAATGCCAATAAGAATATGATGTCGACTATGAAAATCCTGCCTTCCCTATAGCCTGTGTTCTTTCCTTCGCAATGTAGTTTCTTCCAAATTAACTGATTTATCATTAATAACTAAAGTATATTAATAATTCTTTAGAAAGTGAAACTGCAGAACTAGATATTGAAATATGAAATAACAAATGATTAAATTTTAATATTTAAATATTATGGCAATTGTTCATTTGCTTGATCATCTAATTTTATAGTTAGTTTCGATATTATTGGCTTTTTGATTCACTCGTTTTCTTTAATAATATTTATTATTGGGCTGGAACTCATGAAAGTTAACTTTAGAAGTAGGAAAATAGTTCTGCAAAGTTAGACTAAAGGGGAGCTTTCTAAACTTCCATAAAATTTAATCAAGCCACATCCGAATAAAGTCATTCTTAGAAGACAATTCAGGGAGGAAGATTAACCTGAAAAACCTTCAGAAAAATCAGAGGTAAAATAGGTTACATAATTCAAATAAGTTGATGAAAATCTTGACCACTAATCAAAATCCGAAATTATTCCTCGGAATAATTTTATAGAATATGATCCTCCAACTTAATTCTTATAAGCAAGGGATCGGCGAACATTTTTGAGATATGATTTTAAATAAAGAGCCTTTTAACTTGAGACTGAAAGATAAAGACTCAACTAGTGGTTGGGATAAATGCATTTCAAAGTTGTTTCGTCCTCTTTTAATCTTTATCTAACAAATGAACTAACTTTTTAGTAAGTTAAAGTGCATTGCTGTGAAAATTTATTGCTAAATATTCTAAATTTTCTATAAAATCTTACACAGGGATCAGACAATCAGACTCGTTCTCGTTTGAATAAATCCTTAAGTTACCTCTAGTTATCGTAAATACTAAAGCATATTAACTAAACTTTATACAAGAACCTTGCCTACATGCAGATCAAATATCCATTAACAAAAGACACAAAACCTAATAAATCGCTGCAGTCTTTAATCTTTAAAATTAATAATTTGGGCAATGACGAGCATGATCTCATCATGAAATCTGGAATTGAATTTAAATTGAAAAAAGAGGATAATTACACTCCTGAAATAATGAAATTTTTAAACTTCATCATTTATAAGCAGAGTTAGCTCTGCAAAATAAGAAGTAGAAATAACAAAAAATAGCTGACCTATTATTAACACTTTTATGAGACCATGTAAAAGATATTTACGATGATATATAAACCCGAATACTAAATTAATGACAAGAAGACGCCTTAGGAAGAAATCAATGAAAACCCTGCTGCTGTTTTTGCAAAGATTCTGCTCCAAAATAATGGTGATTAGTTATAGGACGAATCAAGTAAAAATAAATAGATGAAATAATATAAGGAAAAGGTGATGAAATATACCCACTACCTAATTGGACAAAAATTTACCAGTAATATTGAAACTTATACTGATCAAGAAATTCAAACTTAAATTTTTGATGTTAAAAATTCTTCTATTTTAAGAGTCTTGACAAAATGGACTGAATAATTGGAGACTAAAATCCTTCAAGCTTAGGAAGGAATTCTTAAAAGACCGTTTAGGTTTAAGAAAAATAAGGAATATTAATTTTCCAAGCTTAGCGCTAATCAAAAGAACGATTTATTTCAATAAACAAAGCGAAGAGCCAAATAAGTCAATGCGTTTAATGAAGAATTGAAGGAAAATTATAATTAAATTGAAGCTATGCTTAGTAGTCATCTTAAGCAAGAGTCTACAATGAACCATATTCCTAAAAACGAATATAAAGTTGGTTATTTCTGCTCTAAGATACAAGCAGCAGCTAGTTCTACCCTCATGTCTTACCTAAACAAAATTATTCATATTTTACTGTAGATTCCAAATGAATTAAAGGAAAATCATACGAACGATCATTAGTATCTGTAAAACATGGATATTAATCTGATAACATTTAAAATATCTGATATATTTAGATGCAAAATCAAGTCAAGAGAAGCCGAAATTATTAGAATTTTCAAATAAATAAAGCAAATCAGTGAGAAAGGAGAACCTTTTAAAATAGTCAGGATTAAGGACCGTTTGAACTTGGGAACAAAAGATATTCTAATAAATGTGATATTCATGAACATCTTCCTCTGTGAAATTCAACTCGCCATTTAATAATACATGGAGACAAAACAAATGTCCTATGACAGTTTCAGCCATTTTCTCTATGAGATGAATCGATCAAGATTAGGACCGATAATGGAGTCTGCTTGCACATGGGCTCAATTTGATCAAAGGTCCAAAATATTTCGACCTCTTAATCATGAGAACAAAAATGTTAGTAAATTGGTCGCTCATAATTGTGGCAAAAATTATTTTATTAACAATAACTATCCTTTTGTTTGCAGTATATGCGAAAAGTTTTACTCTACTCAAGAAGGGTTAGTTCAACATCGAAAATGTAATTTATGCAAAACATATTATGAATGCTCTCTGTGTATATTTAATAAGATGACTCCTGAGCATGTCGCTAGACTCATTGGACTCAACGATAAACTTGATGTATTCGTGAATGATTTTGAGCTCTGGCATTTTCCTGAAAATATGGCTACTGAATTCCCTAAATTTGGTTTACTAACATCGAAAAAGATGAAAAAGCCAAATATTGTATTTTTTCAAACAGTAATATTTAAATATGACGCCTATATAATTAAGACCTTGGACAAGGCTGATATTGAAATAATTGAAAAGGTAACTAATAATTCAGCCAAAATATGGAAAAAGATTTCCGAATCTTATATAATTTATTTGTGGAAATAAAAAAGAGCCATTAATATTACCATTACTCCTACTATCATAAAGTAGTACAATGACGGAGAAAAAAAGAATAAGGAGCAAGCCATAAAAGCAAAAAAGGAGGAAAAATAAAGAAAAAAAGCTGAACTATAGGCCAAGAGAAAATAATAAGAGGAGAGGAGGAAAAATTATTTTGATAAAGATCGAGATTAAAAAGAAGAAAAAAAAGGAAAGAAGGATGGAGAGGACGATTTGGAATCTGATTAAAAAAAACGAAATAAAAGACCAAAGACAACATAAAATGTCAACAAGGTGACAGTATCTAGATATCACTAAAAAATAGCCAAAAAGAATGAATAATTCAAATTTAGAATTATCAAAAAGAAAAGTTAGGGATTCTAGGATATTTTAGTATTGGGGACTTTTCTCAGTGAGTCTGCTATTCGAAACAAACTTAAGGAAATGACTAATAAAAATATTTTACAAAAGCTCATCACTCAAAAGATAGAAGTGCTATTTTTAGAGGAAGAGTATATTCATGATGAAATCAATGATTAAAGGTATCTAACAGAAGCAGAAAGATTTGAGTTGAAAGAAACTATTGAAAGAGTGAGCTAAATTTACTTTGACAATAATTTTATTGAATCACTTTCTTTATTAGAAGCTATGACCAATTTAAAAGTAGCCCATCTCAGTACATTTTATATTATGAAGGTCATAATAATATTAGTAGTTTGAGCAATTTAATTAATCTCAAGCATTTAAATGAATTGATCCTCTAAAATAACTATATATATAGTTTAGAGCCTCTTGTCAATAAGCCTGATCTCATAGAGCTCAATTTAAGTAAAATTGATATTATCAAGATCGAAACTAAATAAGCAGCCTTACCGATTTTACAAACATTAAGGAAGGAGACTTTGGTAAACTTAGGAACTTTTATATAAACGACAATTAAATCGAGTCGATGGAAGGATTGTAAATGCTCACTAGTTTGGTTAAACTCGATCTGGGTATGAATTAATTTAGTAAGCATACAATAAAATTAAATAAATTCATCCAATTATCACATTGGTTCATATTGAAGAGCTCGATCTTTGTATTTTTCAAATTACTCAGCTTACAACCATCTCACTTCTTTAGCAGGATTGTAAAAGTACTCAACTCTCAAAAAATTATATCTGAGTATTTTTATTATGATGCAGATAATAATAAGATTAAAACCATGTCAAAATAGCTTGTAGCTCTCTAAAACCTGAATGTTCTAGAAATAGCATCAAACAGTATAAGAAAAATAAAAAACGTCAACTAAGGACAAATAACAAAATCTCTAAAGCATTTAAATCTTAGTACGATTTGTGATATTTAGGTTCTAATTTCATTTCAAAAATATAGGGTTTGGATGGATTATAAAATTTAAATGTCCTAAATCTGAGCAGCAACGAGATCCAGTCAATAGGAAACAATTATCTCGATTTTACAAATTTAATTAAGTGGGATTTGAGTAGCAATTGCATTGAGGAATTGACCATCGATGATGCTGAGCAGTACATGCCGTGTCTGAAAGAATTGAAATTGAGTACGATATCTTTTATTTAGATTCCAATCCTCTCAATGATAGTGAAGTCAATAAACTGGCCCTAAGTTCCTTGTAAAAAATAGTAGGAAATATAAAAATTTAATTTAAAAAATAAGTATTCCTCGAGTAGCAGCGGGCAATGATTTCTTAAAGATCAATTTGAAGGGAAAAATAAATTAATATTATTAAGTTTATGAATATTTTTAGTATTTATCCTTTCGAAATAAGTTTATGGCTTACTGATATTATTTTTAATATTATAGATTGAATGAAAATGAGAGGAATATAAAGAAAAAAATATTCATAATTCTATGATTACCAAGCTTTTTATTATGATCTATTCTCTCGTTAAATCGGAGTAATACGGCCATTTACAGCATTTTAAGAGTAAAATTCAAGAGCCTCTCTCTCGTGAAAATATCATCAAAACATAAAGCAGGCAACAAATATATAAATTACGTCAAAATTGTTATATCTAAAGGATTTGCTCAAATAATGACTGCCAAGTATAATACCTTTGTTCACATGAATTTTATTTTTTAAAATTACTCAAGAAGCAATAATGAATACAATTTTGGAAAAATGCGAAGTTTAAAAAGATAAAGGCCAATAAATTAAAAGAATAGATATTTTATTTAAACTATTATTCTTGATTTTAGTCTTGGCTTTTTACCATTTTATGTTTTACCGAATTTGAAAAAATGAAAAATTGAAAAATATCAGATATTTTCGATATCTCATGAGAATATTTTTTCACTTAATTTAAAAAATACAAGTTTCATAAACTATCTTAAATCTTTCTGGCCTTAATTTAAATGCCAAATATTGAAATTAGTATGTAATAATTTAAAATGTCAAAGAAGTCAACAGATACATAAGAAAAGATGCTTGATGTCCCTTCGCAGAAAGATAATAAGCCACCGAACAAATTTTACCAGTTTTTTATGTAAGGTAAGGTAGTCACAGTCAATAAATAAGAAACTAACAATGTTAGCCTGATTATAAATGCATTTTGTCAATTCTTCTTTCTCGTACATATATTAGTCGCTCAACAATTAATTTCTCAAGAATAAATAGGACCCTACCTCAATACAATCATTTCGTCTGCGATTTCAGAGGTTTTAATTTATAAAATTTTACAAGCTTTGTCTGTAGTCCTGAAGCTCTTAATTATACAATCAATCTATATGGATATAACAAATGGATAATAAATTATCGGTTTCTCCTGGCTCAAAAAAGTAATATTTAAATCGTTTTTTACGATTAAAGAAGTCGATATCCTCCTTTCTGGATACTTGTTATATGTAAGTTGGTACCAAAACCTTCCTCTCTATTTATTTTCCCTCCTAATTGATGGATTTTATGCAATATATCTGCAAAACTATATTATCCGTAAGGACTTATTCTACATAACTTCATCTTTTCAAAACATCCTTTTAAGGATTTCTATGGCTATCTCCACAGGATCTAATATCATACTAGTTAATATCGGAAATTAGTTTAGTTTTACTATCTATCATATCTTCTTTGTCAGTGGACTGTTTATCTGGTATTTTATATGGGGTAAAAAGATATACACTCATCCTCTCATCAATAAATCACTAATGTTTATGGTAACCGTTTACGGAGCGTTTGCTTTTTCGATGGTGGAAAAGTTATTCACTGGTTTTCCTGTGATCGATGTTGGTTCAATCTGCAAGTTGATATTGTCTTTTGTTGTTTTAACTGCATTTTTTATACTGGGGGAGAGGAAATCCAGGACATATATCAATGCAAATTATGATGGAATGATTAAAAACTATTAACTCTATATTTCTGAATTGGCTTAAAAATCAATTAACGATTAAGATGCTGAAGCTCTACTGTTTGGCAAACTTTAGTTTCATTTTTTCCTAGAGAGTCCGAATTAACGAAGAGATTCGTAAAGAGAAGATATATTTGATCCAGTGTTAAAAATGGAAATTAATCCAAGGTAATTCGCGACTCAGCGAGATAGTTGCTCCCGTTTTTATTGTAAATCCTTGTATGAGAGTGCCTTAGCTCATGATCCTCTAAATAAAAAGATGTTATTGGACTACAGCGAATTTCTTTTTAACTAGATAAAGAATATGTACTCTTTAATGCAAATCCTTTAAAAAATAGAAGGGATGAACTTGAATATTATAGAAAAGACTAAAGTATCAAAATTTAAATTAATGATCAAGTAATAAAATTCCAGATTAAATTCTGATCTTTATGACGGTAAACTTTAGCTGTAAAATATTATTTAGTCGTAACAATGCTTTTGCTAGATATAAACAAAAATAATTGACTACCTCGAGGTCAATCTACAAATATGGAGTTTTTTTTTAGGGTCAGAGATAGATATGTCCTACCTCCACAAGAAGCTAGTCTAAAATTTCCAATTAATTGAATAAACCACCAAATAATGGATGAAAATATCGAAGTACTTCCATATTCACAAGCAGTGGAAATTCACCTATCTTAATTTCCTGCTTTTCATCAAAAACTAACACATAAAACTAAAATAATTTGATAGTGCGAAGGAAGATCGCAATGGATATAATACTAGCATCTTTGATTCCCAGAAAATAATATTGGATGACGTCAATATCTCAAGCATAAAATTATTTACTGAAGATATTCTCTTTAATGAAGATAGCTTTTGCATCAAAACACATTTGGAGAATGGTTAACTCGTTATCCATTAAGTCAGCCGATATTTTGAAAGGAACACTATGTATAATTCAGATTAAATCAAAGGAACTTTATTGGAAGAGTTGATGCCTGTAGATATCAGGGAAAATCATTCAAAAGTAGTTTTAAAGTGGATTTCTGAGGGTTATCTGACAGATGATACTGCCTATAAGGTTCAATCTACCAAATGTCTCAAAAAGAACGGAGATGACTTTCCTGTAATTAAGTACTATAAATCGTACTGCCATATCTAAAATGGTCTATAATTTGTATGCCTCCTCAAATAAAATATGAGGCAATAGATCATTGACGATGATTCATCAAAACGATAGACACCAGCAAAAAGGAGATCAGCATTACTGAAAAATATTCATAATCAATAATTTATGTCAATTTAACAACTGGATGACTAGTTTAAACCTATGATTGAACCAAAAAACTTTCAATCTTAAAGCAACATTTTTATCAAAGAAGAAACTCTACAACCACCAATACGCTTTTATATTGGCTAACATTTTAAAAGATCTTCGAGAATATTTACTATGACGATGATCATTTCCATTGTCGTTCTTTTACTGATTAATCAAAGTGATACCTCAAATTTAATTAGCTATGGAAACCAATTCATCGCATTTATGAATATGTATAGATTTCCAGTAGTTCTAGGAACAAACTATATGAAGTCTTTTCTCAATGTTGGTAATGCAAAAACAGTAGCGAGTCAAATTGCTTCAGCTACAAGTAGTATGCAAACGTACACCTCGCTACCAACTACAATGAAAACTTTATTTGATCCAACTTTGGTGGTTCCTGTCACATACAGTCCATATTATCAATATCCTTGGATGGGTAACTTGACTTACAATCAAATAGATCTGTTCTATGTTATCTATTCGTCTATCTCCTCCCTCAATCAGCTGCCCATTAATCGAACAGGAGTAGAGTTTCAAAAATTCAATTCTTTTCTCAGACCTTCTTATGATGCCATGATGAATAGCACAAAATACCAACTGCAAGCAAAGTTTTAAACACTTTTTACGACAATGCTTTACAAATAAATGTGGTTCATGCTTACACAAGGATTTATATTTCTTATTTTTGTTGTTGTTACTTTTTATTACGTCCACAACTCCATTAAAAAGATGAAAAATGTTTTACTAATTCTGTTAGATCTGACGCTTCCTGATGTATAAAAAATCACTGATTATTGGGCAAAACTGAGTCGATCTTTCTCTAGCATTTTTTTGCAGATGCATAATGAAGGGGGATCAACAAAACATTTATCAAATAGAAGAATACGACATCTTACTGATAAATTTGTTTAACAACATAATAGAAAAACCATGTCAAGTTCAAAACCCATGATCGTTGAGGGTAAAACTAGAGGCGAGTACTAATGTCGTCTACGGTTACTCATTGTTTTGATGACTGCTCTCATATTTGTAATGGCTCTTTGCCTTGAAGTAAACATCATATTGTCAATCATCAGAGAACAAAGTTTTTAAAAAGATGGATTTTACTTTTTAAGATATTTTCCTACTGGACCTCTTGTAGGTTATGGCTGTATGTAAAAATATTATAGTCTACTCTACCCTTCAGAAATAACTTTCAATCCAGATAGATACGCAGATGTCATGTCTTCCATGTATCTTTTCGGACAGTTTCAGTATATTGGTTCAATTACTAATCCATCATCACTCTATTATGCAAAGCAAAAAAACTATTTTTTTGGAAATCCATGTTAATACAATCCTTCACTTCTTACTACTATAAATGTTACGGTTGCAACTTGCTAAACAATTAGCAATAGTACTTTTAAGTAGGGATGTTCTTCCTTTCTTCGTTATGGTTCAAAAATCGGAGAAAGTTACATGAAGGGATAAATCACCATGACAGCCGCTCAAATTCAAAATTATACATCGAGTGTAAACATACTCTCAACTTATGTGTTGGATGCAATAACAACCTGGCTAAATGAATTCAGTGGATATGTGAATGCTGATTTTCAAAATAATCTGACCATCTCAATCGTAATCTTGGTACTAATAATTATCTTGCACATAGTTATTAATGAGATCATAATTGCCTCCAAAATATCTAAAGATTATAAGTTTATATGCAAGGTATATGACCATCTGGTGCCAGAGTATATATTGATCAATTAAAAAGTGATACGGCAAAAATTTGTCATTGAAGGCCTCATCAATGAATGATTATATATATTTATCATTGCTCAACATTCAATGCATAGCTTCAATATCAACCTCTTTCGATAGCCTGAGTTCTTTATAGCATTAGAATTAGGAATGCACACCTATACCCCTCTTTTTCTCAACACCATCGAAAAAATTCTGCACCGTACCAAGAGTCCTCCTATCGCAATAAACTACACCTATCAATTTCTCAAGGATAAGACAGAAGAGGAACTTAGTTTAGATGTGATCAGATTTGTTTCGCAACTGGCTGATTTATCGCCTGGTGTGTCTATGTCAAGCTCACTCTATAACATTCTTAGAGAGAGTGGCTTTTTGACTGAACTAAGGCACAGTCTTACTCATAAAACAATGGTAAAAGGAAGCATTCTTCAGTTAGCGAGAAAATTGATTTTAGATGAACTGCATGAAAAGTATTGGGAGATGACGAGGGACAGTTTGGTTAAGACTTATAATATTGATAAATTAAAAGTTTAAAGTTATTTTGAAGAAATCTATAACTGTAAATGTCCCAAGGGCTTGGAATGGTTAAAGCCAAACTACTAGCTGGAGTATTTTCTAACCTGCAGTAATTATGAATACAAGGAACATGTGCAAGACGTCATCACCAAATTTGTACAAAGGAAAATAACTCGAGATGAGTTCGTCAAGCATTTCTAAACTGTCTCTTTCCAGAAACAGATTCTATTTGTAGTACTCGTGCTTCAAATTTATGTTGAGGTTAGGGTCAGTGATTGGCACTACGAGCGATTTATACTTGAATTTATTAAATAAATAGATTCATCGTTTCTTGGGGAGAAATTGATTATGAGGGAACTTCAGAAGGCCTATTTTATGAGATATCTAAAGCATGCAGGCAACTTAATTCAGGTATTGCCGGAAGAGACAAGAAAAACAATTGAAATATTTTGGCTTGAGTATGAGAAAAACATTGGCGGTCTTTATACTCCATCCATGTGACTAAATGATGATTGACTTGAATGATCGTGCGATTTATTAATATTAATAATCATGCTAATTTGTTAGATTTAAACTCAAAAGCAAATGCTCATCACTTTAATGGATAACTCTATTTTTATTGTGTAGAATTTAAATCATTTAATTATATTCTTAACAGACCAAAAATAAATTATAATTTTTATAAATGCATTGACAAATTATCAGCATTGATCACAAGTGCAAATGGTTCATAGCTTGGCATTTATTCACACTGCAGGCCTCGCAAAGATGGATTTTATGATCTATCAGATCTGGAACTTGAATAAGATACTTATTTCTGCTACTCACTTTTGGCGCAACAACTTTTTTTAGAATATTAGAGACTATTTTCACGAATTATTGCTCCATCATTTCCATTTGATAGTTGTATATTTGAACCAATCCGTATTACTCACATGCAAAACATTTCATGCCATAAATGTGAGGTTCAAAGATCAGCAAGTATGGATCTCTTCGATCTTCATCAATGGGCTTAAAGAAAAACTTGACTCCAAAAGTTCCGCAAGTGGTTGTCCATATTTTTGGTTTCTATGAATTTGGCGCCTTACAATTTTTGCACTAAAATCTTAAAAATACCCTTCTCAACATTTCTTTGTATTTCACATGCGTCAATGCTTCTTTGGAGGTATATCTAAAATCATAGCCATCCTGTCTCATGGCATCCAAAGCGTATTTGATCATTTTTTAAATTTCTTAGCCCTAAAAAGCTGCTTAGAACCTCTTCGGTCTTAGTATACCGCTCATAATTTAGGATATAATATAATATTATAGTGTTTTCTGTCAATGTAATTGCATATAAACTAATAAAAATAAATGGCTAAATTGACTCTCTTTCTAAAATTTAATTGGCTGAGTTAGTAAGCAAGTCATTAATTTGTTAATTGTTAACCTTTGCAATATTATTTAAATAACGACTCGTATGAATTTACGTACTCTCATTGAAATCAATATTAAACTGCTTGCCTCAAGCCGCAATCATTCGCGTAACACATCTCTCATTCAGTTACTGAATGCCTTTGCCGGCAGCATTTATTTTCAGATGCTATTCCAGCTGATAATGCACGAATCCTCACTGAAATACTATCAAAGCATCCGTAAGGCTACTCTGCAAAGATATTTGATTGGCTTAACATCCTTCTCTTTAATATTTGCGCCCTCAATGAATAACTGGCAGCAGCCTGTGATAATCGGGCTCTTTAATCCACTGAGGATGCACCAGTCCCATCTAAAAAAATCAAACAGAAATAAGTAAGCCCTGGTATGGTGATTAAATATCGACTACGAAATTGGTTGCAACTTGTTTTTTCCTCTCCTTTTTTTACCAAATTATTTTAGCAGTTGACTCCTACTAACATAAATAAAAACAAAGACCTTCGGTATCTCCTTGAAACCATCGATTATCTGTTGCTGAAATATGATGTGAAATATCCTATGCGTCAGCATGTGATATAAATGGTGGAGGCAACTGCCAAGAGCAATACTCTTTCTTTCATTCAGGATCATATCAAATGGATTAATAAAAGGGTGTTTACCGGGGGGTAGCCTTTAGCAGAATTCTTGCAGCTTGTAGCCGATAACTATGCTATTGATTTGCAGCAGGTGGCAGAAATTGTATCAGCAGCTTATTTTAACCTCAACCCTCCCAGAAAAATATTTGATACTGCGCAAAATTCAGGTCGGAGGGTTACAGAAGAAATAACTGATTTTATTGTTAGAAAGATGAACAAAAATGACCTGTTTTCATAAAAAATGTAAAACTACAGACCTTTTGAGTTATTGATGACTGTTATCCTCCAAAGATAAGGAGCCTTGCTTTTGGAGTTTAATAATATTGTTAATACCCTCATCAATAATAACGAGTCTTCTCTCTATCAGACTTGCAATGAACTTAATATTGAGAAAATTGGACCTTTTTTAACAATAACCATTCCCCAGGACTATCCGCACCTGCACAATCTTCTTAAATATCTTTACTCTTCCCTATTAGTCAAATATAGCGAGGAGGATGCATTTGAGCTTATGAAAAAATTCTTGTTAAACAGATTTCTTCTCAATCCTCGTTATTTTGTTCTATTATATACACCAGACTAAGCAGAAATGTAGCGCTATGTACGAGTAGCCAACGGACTTCGGTTACTTTTTTACGAGAAGAAACTGTTAGCTTCAGCTAGAGACGTCAAGGACAGGCGAATTGAAATTGGACAACTTCTAAGAAATTCTTTAATTAAAATGCTATCCATCAAAGAAAATCGTTCAGAAGATCTTAATATTAGGGATAGGGGCATCTATATTAACGATAAATTATTAGGTCATTTGTTTTGTGAATTAGATGATCAATTGAGAAGCAAATCTTAAAACCGTGAGAACAAGCGTCATCTTAGTTTACACAGCGATAGTGAAATTTCATTTTCATTAAGAAACGATTCAATGTCACGAGCGCAGGTTCCCTCTCATCAGTCCATGCAAGGTCATAATTCATCGATTCCTTTGCTTCCTCGGCCCAATCCTAAGCAAACTCACTCGACTTCTCGAACCTAGGGAAACAAAATTATGAGTCAAGGAATGAGTACAGATGCCATTTTATAAACTCATGACTAGGCTTCAGTCACCACTGATCAATTGTAGGAACTTCTAACTATGAGAAGATAAATTGGTGAAGAACGAAGAGAAGTGGAGTTCAGATGCAAAGAACATTAAAATCGACGATCTTCCTGGCTGAGACAAGTCCAACTTTTGGGAGAGTCTGCAAATACTAAAATACGAGAAATCAGCAAAACTAACAACGAAGTGTATATTAATTTACTGATTCTTTGAAGCAACTTTCTTTTATAAGACAATATTAGATAAATTATCATAATTTTTTTCAAAGAGATCTTAGGGTGTTATTGGTCTACGTCCTGATATTGATTTTTTGCTATCCATTCACTAAGTCTTATATGGTTGTTATCTCTTCCCTTCCTCCTAAAAGAGAATTTACTCTGTTGGCAAGCTGCAAACTGCTTTATTTAATTGCTTAATCAAAATCCATTATTTTTCTTAAATTTAAATGGATTTAAGTAGCCTCACCACTTCTTTTTTGCAGGGTTAGAGCACGAATATAGGGCAAACTGACAAGTTAACAGTATGATTTAATCTTTGTTTATCCGAATTAGTTGTACAATACATAAAGTCCGCTTTCATCACGGAAAGCGTATCCAACTGAATGAAATTCCTCTTACAAATAATGTGAAGTTTTCAAATAGCAGTTTATCATAGCAGAGGGATTGATGCACTCGGCGCACTCATACTTCAGAAAGAGTAAATCACCAGAATCAATACGAGACATGATGGTATCATCTGCCTGGAAACCCCAGCTGATGCCAAAAGAATCGTTTGATAATCTAGAGGCATCTCTTAAAGTATCAGATTTGGTGCTTTATAGATATTTCTTTTCGTTGTGAGTGGATTGGTAGTAGATATAACCATAAAGAGCTGAGCCAAATATCGTAGCGGAGAGAACAAGTTCAGCTCCACTTTTGATTACTCTCTTTAACATAAACGAGTAATTGCTATAAAGATAGATAGAATATTAATTGTGGCAATTTTGAAAAATATTGGCGTGAATAAAATTATCATAGATCGTCCATTTAAATTGATAGAGGATTTTACTCATATATTTCATCTCAATTGAAAATATAGTATTATTGGGGTTGGGGTTGGG
>Ga0302188_10001240_pt1 | contig 20271 bp, 6 predicted proteins | sample II_Bog_E2_1_FD_198783 | JGI IMG/M metagenome (GOLD analysis project Ga0302188, IMG submission 198783) | Peat permafrost microbial communities from Stordalen Mire near Abisko, Sweden - II_Bog_E2_1 | ecosystem: Environmental > Terrestrial > Soil > Wetlands > Peat | place: Sweden: Abisko, Stordalen...
AACCCCAACCCCAATAATTCATATCAAATTATTCCATACAGAGAGGAATATTACAATCTAATGTTTTTTTATAAAATATTCTAAATCGCATTAATTTACCTGAAAATTATTATTTTTATTGTTATCATATTAACTATATAATAATGGAGAAATAACTGAAACAAATTAAACTCAAACCTTTGGACAAGCAAGAGTCCAATCTCGATAGAACACAACATTTTAGATAGTAATAGCATAAAACAAATCGATTTAAAAAGACTAATTTAGCCACATGCTGTCATCAAACAGAACCTTATTAATACAGAACTAAATAATAAATATCTCGCAATTGGTCAAAGGATTAGACTGATTTTTCGCAAGAGTATATGCAGTTAGTGAATAAACTTAAAGTTAATCTTTCGACGAGACATATTGAAAAGAGAAAATAATCTTTCATTTTAAAAGAAAGAGAGGATTTTAATAATAATTAAAACCAGTAGCAATTCACTGCGATTATTGGTAAGCACATTAAAAATACAAATAATGACAGTTTTTCGTATACTAGAGAAAAATTAGAGATGAGATCACAAACAATACCTTAAAATACACGATAAAAAAAGATCAGTACTTATCGATAAAAAGAATGTAACCATTCTCTCGAGGCTAATCAATGTAAAACTAGTTATGACTGTAACAAAAAAAGACAAAAATTTCCTTCTGTAAATTTCCACAAAAGATTGAGGTACCCCACTGCCGCATTAGAGGCCATTGAGTAGAAAAATGAAAGTGGAATGTATAATAAATAAATGATGAAAATTAAATCAACAAAAAAATTAAACATTTCCAAAAAAATATTGAAAAAAAATAGGATAAAATCCATTTAAACTTGCAATTAGTATGAGAAAGAAAAGTATCTGTGTTAGTAGATAAAGTAAATAAATTCATAATATACAAAGATAGCAGAGTTATGCTTTCATATTTAAAAATTGATGAATATTTTTGAGTCATTGAAGGACTATCATGAGAAATAAGATAAAACTAGTGAATAAGGCTTAATTAAGACTCTGAAATACTATGTGTTGGGCAATAAAAAATGTAGTCTTTCTAAAGTTATATGTGATGATATCTCGCATATTTAATAAATTTATCTACAAGAAAATAATAAAAAGCATCTAAAAAATATGGTCTTTAGTGAAAGAATATTGATAATAATTTTAGTTGATTTACTCTCAAATAAATAACTACATAAATACAGCACTTAAATAAACCAAATTTTAATAAGTGTAATGGGCATCTATTTATACTTTGTATATGTCTTCAAAAAAACGAGGCAACAATCTGAAAGATAGCAATAATACATGTTAATATTTGAGAAAAAGATGCATTAACATAGTCTACATTTCAAAAAATAAATCGAACAGACAAACCTATTTATTCAAAAAAAATTATTCATCGTCCTCAAAACCAATTTCATAATACTGAATCAAGTGAAAGTACTCATCAATGAGTTCTAAGAAAGAGGTGTAACTATCAACCGCTCTTTTTACGAGCTACTTAAGTTATATGCTATTTACCTCAATAATCACGAGACCATCATTGAGAAAAATTTTGGCCTCCTTCGTACTTTTGCCACCTGCCCGTCTCCATACCTTACTAAACCTTCAAGCAAAGCTTATACACTTGTTCTTGACTTAGACGAAACCCTTATTTATACAATATCAAATAAACAAAAATTATAGGTATTATTGAGACCTTTTGTCAAGGAATTTCTTTAAATACTAGCGTAAAATTATGAGATTGTGATTTTCACTTCATCTATGCCTCAGTATTCGGAAAGATTAATTTCTTAGCTTCCGTTCATCACTCACAAATTATTTCGTTATCATTGTACTCGAGTAAACAATAGAAATGTTAAAGATTTAATGAGACTAGGCCGTTCATTATAGAAGACTATTATCATAGACAACTAGTAAGAAAACTTTGCTTTACAGAAGAGCAATGGAATAAAGGTTAAGGGATGGAGAGGCGATGATCCCTTGGATCAATAACTGAATATTCTTGGATTGTTTTTAAACAATTTGGCATAGCACAGTCCAGAAGATGTGCGAAAGTAGTTAACTGGCTATAGATAATTTCGCAGCAGTTACTATTGATTGATTTTTATATTTTTTCTGTTTTTTATAAGAAAAATAAGAATGTAGTTATAGCTCTTCCTAATTTGAATTTCATATAATCTGCTGATGTCATAAAGTGAGACTTGCTAGATCTGTGATCGTTAGGCAGTGTATCTTTGCAGCGATTGTAAAAAGTCCAAATATTGTACCGTCTAACATAGAAACTAACACTGGCCCAAACATAAATAACATTGTAAAGTGATTAAAAACCAAAGAAATCGATAGCTGTAACAAACAGTTTTCAAAAACAGAATGTAAATAAGAAAAAGATATTTTGAGCGATTCAATCATAAAATATTTGATCAATGCATACTGATTGCTCAAGAATTATTTGTTCTCGAGAGGAATCACATTGATTAAACTAAAGAAATATTCAATTAATTTTAGTATGGAATTGCTGTTTGCTTACTTTGCAGAACTTATTTACTCATTAGTAGACCAAACGAAGCCAAACATTAGATGGATCAATATATGAGGGAAAGAATTCATTTTTTAGAAGATTTAAGGAATATTCCCACTCTCAAAGAGATGCCTGAATATACAGCCAGGGCCAAGATATTTTTATAAAAGAAATTAGCCCTTATATCCGCTGTGGCCAACATATATTGTTAGTTGAAAGTAAACTGCATCAAATATTATCAGATTTATGTAAACCACATTGAATTTGTTTTCGGACCAGAATCCTTTTAATTATCCAATGCCTATTTCTGTGTTGGCAACTATTATCGATAGATCAACTAAAATACTAAAGCCATCGCTTGCTTCGTCAAATCAGCAAGTATCCGTAATAAGAAAGGCGGGGATTGCTATGTGAATATTAGTCTACTATACAGAAAACAAGGGCGTATCTATGCGGCAATTGATATGATGCTTACTGCTATTAAGCTTCATGAATAATAGTATGGAAATAATTCGAGAGAAGTGGGTGAAGTATTTGAAAAATTAGGACTTCTATATTTAGACATCATGGATTTTAATAATTCAATCATTAGTCTATAAAATGCACTTAAAATTTACATAAACCAAAAGGAGTCAGATGACTACGAGCGTATTCGACGAAAAATATAGATCATCTATTCTAAATTAAAGGATACAGATGATTAGGAAAATCTCATCAAACAGAAATTCAAAAAAATGAAGGAGGAAGAGGAAAAAAAAAGAATTGAGAACATTCATCTCCATCGGTAGTAACTCAACTTCAACAAATCTGTAGAACTTGATAAGCTTTTTAAAGTCAGTGAAGGCTTTCTTAATAGGTTGAGTCCGATGGAACTTTTTAGGCTTTCTGATCTTCAATTAGAATTAGAAAAGCACAGGTCTGAATATGGTGTTGCCTAAACTGTGAGGAAGTCTGATTTTTTCAAGAATTTATCTGACAACCGTAAGCGAGAGTTAAAATCATAGAATTAAAAACTTTTCGAGTTGATAAACATCTAAGGAAATTTCCAGAAGGTAGAATCCAACTAAAATTGATATTGTTAGTAAAATGATGAATAAAAATTAGCAGATATTATTATTAAAAATAAGTGGAATTTAATGATATTAGCTTAGACAGTAACATATAATTATAATATTAGCCAAGTAGCCGTTAAAAATAATGTAGAGTGAGAAACGCATTGACAAATATCACTTCAGTCTCAAACGATTACTCGGACAAGGCTCATACGCTAGCGTCTATAGAGGCAGGATTACTGATACAAACGAACTGGTAGCCGTCAAGGTAATTGATAAGCATATATTTACTTCCAGCTTTAATCTTAAGAACCTGCAATGTGAAATTAATATTATGAAAAAAGTCAGCCATGGTAATATTGTACGATTGCACGATGTCTTTCAAACCAATAATAACATTTATATCATTACAGAATTATGTGATTGCGATTTTTATCACCTACTCAAAGAACGCAGAAAATTGAGTGAGCATGAAGCAATCTAATACCTTCGGCAAATCATGCGGGGAGCTAAGTATCTCAATGCACATAATATTATACACCGCGATTTAAAACCTGCCAATATACTTATAAAAGATGGATAGTGTAAAATCAGCGATTTTGGATTTGCAAGAAGTGTGGATGACGATTAAGGTCTACTAAAGTCCATTGTAGGGACTCCGCTATATATGTGTCCTCAACTTCTGCAAAAACAAAAGTATAGCAACAAATCGGATCTATGGTCAATTGGGTTGATTTTTTACGAAATGTTGCATGGCAGAACTCCATGGCAAGCTACAAATGAACTCCAACTCATAAATGCTATCCACTCTCAAAAAGTACCTTATAGTAAACTTATCTCTAATCTGTCCAAAGATTTCATCACTAAATGCTTGGTTATTAACTAAGAAAAGCGTATCACTTGGTAATAAGCTTTTTAGCATCCATTAATCACCGATAATGGCTTAAGTAGCTTGAGTAATGAGCCAATGATGTCAATGGGGAGTAAGACTATTGTGAGTCGCGTTATTTAAAATAAATCAGCAATGATGAGCAAATAATGCCGAAGAGAGAGTCAAAATGATATCTAAAACAACAGTATGCTCCTCAACTATACTAATTTTAAAAAAGACGACAAAAAAAGAGAAGGATTGTGCAGAACCCCAAAAATGATGAAAAATACTTCTGAGATTAGATTGAAAAAAGTGGAAGCATTGACTCCAAAATCTAGTCATAGCAACATCAAAAACAGATTAAAACAGGTGTGCGCTCTGAACAGCATCAACCCGCAACCAAAATAGTTGACTGATAATGAGCCTTATAATTTGAATCACAGACGCCGCACATTAACAATTCAGTTGTAATCTCGTTAACTTCGCAAGTGATTAATCTTTCATTTTCACGTGCTTTCATTAGTAAAATATTAAAAGCTAGTTAATTATATTCCTTATATCATTGATCATTAATCAAACCGCTTCAGTAATAATAAAATAAAAATTATTCAAACTTGAAACTTCAAAATGTTTCCTCCTGCTCACATATTCTATTGTTAATAATTTGATCGTGTTATTTTGTCTCATTTATTCCCAGAGTTTGTATTTGGATACTAAAAGATTAAATTGATAAATTATACTTCAATAAACCTTAGAGAGGAAGATTCTCATGGAGCTATCCAATAAAAAATAAGGAAAATATTAATACATTTTTAAATTAAAGAATATTGATTATATTTAATGATAATATTTTTATGTAAAAGGGAGAAACAAGAGGTATGGAAAAAAGTGAAAGTTGGGTCTAAAACACTTTCCTTCTCAGACGACTGGGAAGCACCCCAATTTGCCCCTCCGTAGAGGTTGATTTCTCCCAATCAAACCAAGAAAATTAAGCTTGTTCCCTTTTGCAGAAAGATAAGGCTACTTCCTTCCTTCCAATCTACAATAATGATTTTTGCTATTTTACGCCAGCTTTTGCGTTACCAACCGATAAAGTATTTACTTATTAATACAGGACAAATATATTACAAACTCCGAAAGCTATTTGAGTCTTCACTAACAGAAGATAGAAGAGTTAAGTATAGAGAAAACTGAGCTTGTATTTTTTGTATAATTCAGCTGGTGGCAAAGCCATCTAGAAGCAACAGTTTCTGCTGTATTTGCAAAGCCACTTTCTAAGATTACCTTACTGTAATTTTTGATTAATGCTAGCATGTCAACATGCCTAGACATCAACAGTTAATGCATAGCTCTGAATTCTTAACTTCCATAACGAAACTCTGCACGTTGTTCAATAAAATTTAAGTTGAAGAGCCAGAAAAAAAGAAAAAAAGCACGCAGAAAAAAAAAATAGCCAAGGTTAGCAAAGCTAAAAGTCGAGGAAAAAAGGAAATTGGTTCTCCTCTGTCTTCAACAGGCATACATATGGATTTCTCACTTTCTCCAAAGGCAAATGAGATAATGGTCTGATGTATATAATTGTATAAATCGCCAATTACATTAAACCAGTAAAACCATCGCATAAATGTTAGACTTCAAAACTTAAATAATTACAAAAAGAATACATTGTTCGCTAAAGTAACTCTTATTATTATCTCTAATAATGATGTTATAAAATAATAGGTTATCAGTGCTTTTAATGCGATGCAGGATCAGTGTTTGCGATGGGACTAAAGGGAGATTACTTAACACAGTTGGTAAGTCAAATAATTTGCTGGATAACGACTCCTAACAATCAAACAAAATATTGGGCAAAAAGAGGTCCTTCCACTAAGTTTGATTCTTTGAAGAGAATCAAAGCTGCTAAGAGCCTTTTTTCCATAAATATTAAGATTACATGAGATTTTATCGCTCTTAGATTAATTTTTAATTGAATACTTGCATAAAATTCATGAAAAGACATTGAGAAAAAAATAGCAAGCAGCCCTTCTGCTGAACTGCTACATAAATTATATCTGAGAGTTCAGATTTCTTTGATATATAAACAGCTATTAAAATTTGTAAGGATTTAACCCGCTAATCATGACTCGGGAGAAGGAAAGTTCGTGATTAATTAATTAATTAAATTTTATGTTAGATCAAGTCATTTATTTAAGCGGATTTTATTAATATTTAAGCTGCTCAACTCTCTATCTGAGGTGTTGATATGATTAAAGTGTAATTGATATTTCTATCAAATTTTGCCCATTTTAGACAAATAATTCGATGTAAAGTACCTGACTTTATATATCCGAGGTACTTATTTTGTTAAAAAATGTTTATGATTTAAATAATTTAAAAAATAAAAGAGAATAAGTTAAAAACAATCAAATTATGAGTTGAGTTAGGATTGTTTGAGAATCAATGGGCTTTATTAACAAAGAAGGACTCTTTATTTTGTGGACATTACTCCTTAATTATTTATTCAATACACTAAATAATAATAATAGATACGCCTCAATTTCTCAAGAGATACACTTTATTACTCGTAATATTACATCTGATTCTCTAAAATCATTACACTGAATTAATAAAATTAATGCGCCTATCTCTTTTAATATGTACTCTAAATGAGTGTTATTAATACAACTGATTTACTCGACGAATACACTGAATAAATAGCATTGATACGCCTGATTTTTCCAAAGATTACACTAAATAAAATGTATAGATGCGCCTGATTTTTCACATTGTTACCCTTAATATTTTTAGTTGATACAGCTGATTTTTCTTCATCTTTACCCTAAATCAATATCTTTGATACTCCTTATTTTCTCAACAATTACCCTAAATAAATGTTATAAATACGTCTGAATGTCTCAATAATAACTCTAAATCTATAATTTAGATACCTCTAAATCCATGAATAATAACTCTTTTTTTATATTTTAGATACGTCTAATTCCTCAAATATTTACCCTAAATAAAAATAATTGATGCGCCTGATTTTCTCAAATAATACAATGAATGAGATGATAATTATACGCCTGATTCCTTGATAATTTTACACTAAATTGACTCTTTTAATACGTCTTATTATTTCATAAAATCACAATAAATTAATGTTATTAATACGCCTTATTTTTCCTATAGTTACCCTATATATATGTTATTAATACGTCTTATTCTTTTGTAAAATTACTCTAAATTGATGTTATTTAAACGCCTTATTTTTTCATAAAGTTACCCTAAATTGATTCTATCAATGCTTCTTAATCTTTCATAAAATTACGCTAAATCGATGCTATTAATACCACTTATTCTTTCATAAAATTACACTAAATCAATGATATTAATGCGTCTTGTTCTTTCATAAAGTTACTCTAATTTTATCTCTTAATACATCTTATTATTTCATAAAGTTACCCTAAAATATAATCTATTAATACCTCTTATTCTTTCATAAAATTACCCTAAATCAAATGCTCTTAATACGCCTATTTTTTTCATAAAATTACACTAAATTGATGCATTTAATACTCCTAATTTTACAAGATGGTTACGCTTCATAATTGATTTTAATACGTCTAATTTTAAAAAATAATAACGCTAAATGACTTAAGATAATACATCTGATTTGCTCAATGTTGACACTAAATTAATATTATTAATACTCCTAAATTTCTCAGCAATCACCCTAAATCAAATTATTGGTGCTCCTAAGTTACTAAATAGCTTACCCTAAATAATGTTGTTGATACGCCTGAGTTTTTGCAAGTTTATACTGTATTATCGCATCTAATACTTCTTATTTTAGCTATTTTTACGCTAAATTAATTTTATTAATGCAGATGCTTCTGATTGACGTAATAATTACGCTGATTTAATGCTATTCTTACGCCTAAATCACTTAATAATGACACTTAATAAGATATTTAGTTCGCCTCATTTATTGAATAATTACACAGAATAAATAAGATTCAAACCACTAATTTTATCCACATTAACTCTAAATTGATTGATTGATACTTCTGATTGTCTATTCAATAACCCTAAATTAACAAAAGAATACATCTGCTTCATTTTATAGTTACGCTGAATCAATATTTTTGATACCTCTAATTTTTTCTATGGTAACTCTAAATCAATAAAATTAATGCATCTAATTCGTAAAATAGTTACTCTACGTTTATAGCATTGTTACTCCCTGATTCCAATCTCAGTAAATGACATCTTACAAATTTCTCATTCGAGGATAGAATACAACGAGCCTCATCGAAAATCCGAGTCCCAGAATGAATAGAACACATAAAACGAGCGCTATCATTGATGTATAAAGAACAATAATTTTTATTTTTATTAGCGCGATTAGAAGTTTATGGATCTCAATTATTTATGGGTTTGTTTTAACTCAATGAAATCACCCTTATAATTATATTTAAATAGAAAATAAATAAGGGAATGCAAGTGTTCTGAAGACTCAATCAACTACGACCCTTTGCAAAACAATTAGGAGAAGCAAAAGACATTCGGCGACACGCCCAAACTACCATTTTACCGAAGTTAGTCTTTGGCCGGTAGCATCATCATATAAAATAAGATTACTTATCTATACTCAACTCTTAGAAAATTCACCTGCGGAATCATCAAAAATTAAAATAACCGATAAAACAAAACAAGTATCTGTTATTTTATAGGACATGTGACCACTCATAGAATGTCAAGAATCTAATTTCTAAGATGATCATCAAACTTGACCTATCAAAAAAAGAATGCCTAGAGGAGATAGTATCTGATCTTTTCTGATCAAGCCTTTCCAAAAAAAAATTCTCCAAATCAGCCCAACTAAAACTTTCGGGATAATTATTTAAAGTCATCACATCCAGAAAGAATTAAATCTTCAAATATTGAACAGGATATTATCCTTGGATTAAAAACAAAATAATGATGACTAATATGCTTATGAATTGTCCTTCCATCAACCAAGAATAAGGATAAGTTGATAAAACTCTTTATTTTAAATGTAATTTGGATAAAAAAAACTATCAATATTTGAAAAATCGATTGAGTCCTCTCCGAAAAACGTCAAATAACAATGATTAATTGATTTTTATTTTCAACCCCTGCAATTACCTGCTAAACTGTTAAGAGATGCATCGAGCGGCCTCCTACCTTATTCTTTATAGATCTATTATATTTTTGAGGTTTAATCTCCATTACCAACACGGATCAGTTCATTCTTAATGTATTGTTGAAGCTAATCTCTATCATTTATTTTTCTATATATTCGTAAAATCAGTTAAATTTAGGATTGGATTTTATTTTTAAACAGGCGGCGCTGTCTTGTCATCGCTTATTAATCAGCTATCATTTGTGAGTATTTTCCTTTGGTTTAAGTTTACTTTACGCCCAGAAGTTATTTTTATTATTGATTTTCTTCAATACAAAATATCTCTCCTCTGAATACAAAAACAACTTATCACTTGAATAAAGAGTTGTCGTGGCTTGGCTTAAAGAATCGATACTCTTCTCCGCAAGATTGACGATTTATCTTAGGATCAATGCAATCATCAACTCCTTGGCTCATTGGATACAGAACAGAATGCCTGTTTGTACTACATTATTTTTGCGGACAGTATGCAAGAAGCATATTTGTATTTTCGGTTGACTTCCCTTTTGCAACATTCATTATCTCAAAGAATGATTTTTTTTTAACAAATAATTCTAAATAAATATTAATAAACATCTTATAATATCAACTTCTCATCAGATTCATAAATTCATCCGAGATATCAAATCATGCAGTCCTGGATTGCGTATTTGAATTTATACATCTCATTATCGTTCGATTTCATTGAGCTCATAAAACAGAAATACATTTAGTCCGTCAGTTTGTATCAAACTAAAGAATATCCTTGATGATGATAGCTTCTAAAGTTATTGTATGATGGCCAATTGTGCTACACACAGATTTCGAAATGGAAATATGGAATTGTATATAATAATGTTCGGTGAATACTAAGCAAAGATTAAGGAAGAAGTATACAGGCTCAATTTAGCTAATTAAGAAGTTGCTATAGCCAGCTAAATTCGTAAATATAAATCCGCCTATCTTAATCGCGAGGTCCTCGGACAGGCAACGGGGTCCTTTGCCCATTTTGCCAGATAAATTTCATTTTTGATCAGTTCTTACTGCAAAAATATTATATTTGTCGCTCCTCAAAAGGTGTCTGTAATCCTTGATGACTTCAGTCTACTATTCAACGACACAGTTGGTAAGTTCTAACAACTATTCTTGAAGTATAGTTAAAGTCAAAATAAACTTATGAAACAAGAAATCAAAAGCATTTCTGACTCTGGACTGTGCGTAAACTGCGCTGCGGAAATTAAAAAAACAGAAGTAAGTCGTTTACGCAAATATATTTTAAATGAAGCAGATTTGAGCCAGATTGGAGATCATTAAGATTAGCAGCAACCGACCAAGGACTAAGATTTGCAGTTTTTTGCCCAAGTTAATGTATTATTGTGATAACTTAGGATTTGTTAAGCATGCGGCAAGGATAAATTATTAAGAATCAAATATCAATGACAAGATACGAATAGGAGGCTTTAGCAGCATTAAAATCAATTCAATCAATTAAAGATATGTTCCCAGAAGAGACTTTACTTCAGCCCGATGCGACATGGGTCACAGCAGCAAAATAGGATATGCAGAGACAACTAAAAACAACCTTCAATTCTAAGGTATCGCCATGGATTAGCAAAATGTTTTCGCTCTTTTGGGTCTACCATCGTAGATAAACCTAGAATAAACAAATAGACGAGGGTATCCAAACTGTACAATCAACCAATGCGGATTTGTTGTAAATTAAACGAAAGAATATTGTTTATAAGTAGCATTTAGATAAATCACAATAAATGGTGCACTCCCTTTAGCATCAAGTAGAGATTAAGAAGATGGAAAATAGTAATCTATAAACAAGAGTCGAGTATTACCACAATTAGCTGAATAAACTTGAAGATTAAATAGAAAGAATCAAAACTGAAAATCAAATTATGCAATTAAAACTTAATCGAAAGACATCTGAAGGCGCAGGCTCTGAAAAGCATACAACTTTTAACATTTTAGAGGGCACCCATAGTAGCATTAGAGGAAGTGCAAAGAGAGAAAAGAGATAAAGTATCAATAGCCAAATTCAGGAAGATACAATAGTCTAAAAAGGATATTCGAACAAAAAAAAATTAAAAGTGTTGGAAAATAATGACAAGGGTTTGCCTCATATCAAGAAAACTGATTTAAAAAGCTCGAAATAAAAATTAGGAAGCCAAACCAGTATCAAAACAAAATCTAATCAGGCAAGTTTAGTTCAATCTCCACGTCTTTCGCTAAAAAAAATCACCAGAAAAAGCGAAATTAATAACATTATCAATGAACAATAAGATAAATAAAATAGTTAAAGATATGAAGGTTCTCGAAGAAAGAATAATCTCTCTGTTAAATTTAAGCAAAGCCTCATTGAATAGTCACAAACTCAGATGGAATAAGAAAAAGAGAAAATTGAAGAAGTGACGAAGGAGATGAAAGAAATGTTGAAACATAAGTAATATGCAAAAGGTTTAGGACATAATTATAGTAATTCTGTTACTCTTAATGGCCAGTTTAAAGATTAACTTAGAAAAATTCCGAGGAATACCTATAACACTTCTAATCTTAGTGTTCGTGAATAAGAGCAAAATATTATATAAGGAAACCAAACTCAAGGAACTTAGAGCAAAGAGATTACGCCCAATAGTATGAGCAATGTTTTTCCTGAAATAAACACAAACTGTAAGCAAGGAGGAAATTTATTGGGCAAGATAAGCGAATATGATTTCAAGTCCACTATTGGGCACATTAAATCTATAAATCCAAATAAAGCAGCTGCAGAATAATTTAAAAATGACACTCTTCACTTGAGTTCAGTTAAAGTGCGAAATTAAAAAATGCTGAGAGATCGAAAGGAATGGCATGAGGATAATTATCTGGACAAGGTCCATAACTCTGCTGAAAATCAGAAGAAATATATTTGTCTTTTTAAAAATTAGCTGAATGCCTATAACTATTAGAGTAGCCTGACCAAAAATCACCAAAAAGGAGCCTACAAACTCAGTAAATAGCAAGAAAGAGTGTGCTACTAATTTTTTTAATTGATAGAGGAGATCAAAGAGAATGATTTTGATCATTACAAGTTTATCTGCTCTTATATACGCTATCCCTATCAGATTATGCAAAATGATTTTGGAGTGGTAAATCTGGTAAACTAAATGTCGTACTCAAACTTTAAGCAGTATTTCTAACGAATTGTTGCAATTCACCACAAGTGCTTGAGATAAGATATGGGAGTATGCAAGCATTTGGAGGAAATCAAAATAAAGCTTATGCAAAAATGACAATATTTGTCAACCCTCTTTATATACTTCTTTTATTGATATTAATATTACAATTATTATTACTGGGTGCCGACTCTCACATTGAAAATAACAAAATTCTTTATGAAAAAATAAATTCTGATTGAATAGATGGAAGTAAAGATCACTAATGATCACTCTAGCTATTTTATTAGTCGTCAATTTGATTAGGGTCATATTTCTTAAGATTTATATTTGGAAATCGTCTCAATATCATAATTTCCGATGGATTAAAAATGCGATGTTAACTTCGGCATCCTATCTAAATATCTCTTTACGAAGGATAGAAAGAGTGCTCGTCTAAAGTTTTAATGCCCATGACATAGATTCTCCCTGCTTGGAGTTGGTATGAAAGCTGAATAATTATTTCAATACAACTCAATGCATATTTTCTCCAATTGTGGAGCGTTAAGTTCAAATAGTTCAATACATCTAATACGATTGGATTCTATATCACCTTTACAAATACTCAAGTTTAATACTTTTAAATTTGGAAAATATGCCTTCCTCAAAGATCGAAGTTATGTAATATAATTTTATTCTAGCTTATTTTAAGTTATACCGAAGGATAACCACTCGATTAAGGGGGCGTTGATATTCTGGAGCATTTACAAGTTTTCTATGTTATTTTTACCAAAGCATAAACATCGAAGTTGTATAAATTTAACGCTGTTTAGCTACTCAATCATGTGGCTATTCAGGTTCCGGCCTGAATATCTTGTATTATACCAAGCTAAATTTTGAGAACTGATGTTTAAAGCATCATTGCAAAGATAGTCTTCCAATGTCGTAATTCGTACTCTCCCAGACCTGTATTATCTTGGTTATACATAACCACCATTACTGATTGTTTTAAAGAATTGTCATCAAATCTTCAGTAAAAAGCTATTGATATGATTTTTAGCTTCCTTGATCTCTAAAAAGTGCACAGCCTTTGTGAAAAGTATTCAACATTTCGTAATTACTATGTAAGTAATATCAGATATATTGAATTCAAAAAGAAAATCTTATTGCAGACCAATAAATATACAATCTCTCTTGCTGGTAATATTAAGTCAGATTTGCACGTTAATGAGTGAAACTGAAATAATTAGGCATTAAAATATTTTAAGAATATATTGCATCAATTATTAGTATTAGTCTCAAAAAAGACCAATTTTAGCATCAAATGTCATTTTGTTTTTCAGTTTATCGATGTCCTATTTGAATTCATGATAAATCTGATTTTGTTTGTCCTCCTCGTTTAATATATCGAAGTCAATCTCTTATTTATCACTCTCTTTTTATGTTCCATCGTTTTACAACACTTTTTCTGTGATTATTGATTCACTCTTAAATATTTTTCCTATGGAGCTCGAATGAGATTGAACAGCATCAGCCTTATTCACACTATTTTTATGTTAAATGGCTATCCTTTTTTCAGAGACCATTGGCTTGCTTTGAGAATAAGAACTTTTATTAAATATTCTGGAGGAGTCTGATATAAAGCTGGATTCTATTTTGCTTTTGAGATTATCAATTTCTTATTTGATGCCTTCAATAAATGATTTTTCAGCAGCGATAGAAGGACCCTTGATTTATTCTTCTTTCGAATACGAAAAATCATCAAATTTGTTATCTTCCAAATCATTTTTAATACTAGTACTTTTTCTCACAGTTGAATTTCTTATAGTTTTACCGGATGATTATTATATCCTTTATAACGGAATTTTGTATACACTTACTTCACTTTCTTTCTTTTAGGCACCAAAATCTTTCAAAAATTACAGTTATAACTATTTCATTTCATTTTAAGCCTTTTGTGTCTAGTTTCTTTTATTTTATAGCTTTGAATTTAGCTTTATTGACTTTATATTGATTGTCTCTTGTCTATTCAATGCTGACTCTTATAAATCCTCTTAAATAACTGGAGTTAGAATTTCTTTTGGTTTAATAGCTCCGCTTCTTTTCTTTTAATCTTAATTAAGTTAATCCTCGTCGCTATCATAATTATCAAGTTCATCTATATCCAATTAAGAATGATCTAATTTGCTACTTTATTTTTTAACCATATTTGTTGACTAATCCTCAGATTATGATGAACTGGAAGATTCCTATAGTTAAATTTATATCCTCTTAACTTTACCGTTTTTGGTAAAACCTGAGGCCTCTATCTTTTAAGATTTCTTTTATAATTCTTTTTTTGGCTAGTACTTTGAATCAGTTCCAATGTCGAAGGAGACCATTTCCGGCAATGAAAGTGACTTCGATTATGAAACCATCAATTTACTGAAGGAAATTGCATCATTACTTAGTGATGCATCCTTCAAATCATCAATATTTATTACGATTTATCGAGATTTTTTATATACTTCTTATTTTGGAAGCAGCATTTATTGAGGCATTTCTTTTTTTACAAACAAATCAGATGGTTGAAGTACTGTTTAAGTGTTGGGTGGTTACGACTTGTTATCATCTTATTTTTAAGGAAACAGTTTGTTCATTAAGAAATTATCATCCCGAAGCGACTATAAGTGCTGAAGAACATCAGATTTGGAATCTGATCTTTCGGATATTTTTTGAACTGTAGAGGGGTTGCTAAAATTATCCCCATTTTATTTAAAATCATCATGGTTCAGCTCAAAAAAATTATTGCTTACGTCATATTCATCATGTTTATTATTATTATTTTCATCACCAAATATTTTGAATAATCTATCTTTCCGAGTGACTGATCTTTATTCCTTTCTACTTTTTTCATTCTCTTACTATTTTTTATTATCCATCATGATATTTGATGATCGCAAAAGACTGTTGCTTTTATTTTGCTGTTCCACAGCCTTGGATAAATTAACAGTGACTCTCTTTACTGTTTCACTAACCAGATTATTCATTTTATCAATTTATTTGCTGGTTACTTTTTCTTTTCCATCTATAAAGGAACAAGAGGAAGATGAATGGTCATAGCTTTCAGGCTTTAGGACATTTTCATCGTATTTGTCTAGACCAATGCTTTATCTTTTACTTTAATCATTCAATTATGCTGGTTTTTCCATTTTTTAAGGATATGCTGGCAACTTTGATTTTGATTTTAACTATTTTTAATTTTATTTTAATTTATCGATTTTTTGAAGTAGATAATTAAAAACAGGAAATCCGGCATTTTCCTATTCTTCTTCTTATTGTATTTATTACTCATCTATGATTTATTCAGACTTTTAGACTTTTGATTTTTCATGTTTGGAAATGGAAATTGGATTTGAAGATGCTCTTCTATAATTAACTTATTAGCAACTTGTAAACAATTATTCCTGATCTCTGATTTTTTATTTGCAATGCGTTTTTTGTTGCTAAAACTTTCGACTCTATTTCTAAATTTATCTTTTTAATTGATCTTAATTTTTGACCCCAAATGTTTTTTTAAATTAGCCTAAATAAATCTTTGGTTTATCTATTTTTTAATTTTTAATTTTCACTTCTTTAATATGATCAAAAATTGTGAATTAATCATCGTAATTTATTTATCTCTTTTAAGTTTATTCACTATTTTTATTCGATATGCTTGATACTTCAGATTTTATCTGTGGATTTGCTCGGTTTTTTGGATCCCTTTTAAGTTGTTAATTTTTTAGAATTATTGATACTCTTTTTATTTTCTTCTCCTATTCATTTGATTAATTTGGTTTCAGCATTGGTACGACTTCAGATTATAACATTTTGGCTTCTCTATCTTACTCTTATTTACAACTTTTAAAACTATTTATCATTTTTCCTTGAGGAGTCCTTTCGTTCTTGAAAGCAGAGGGAATGAATTAAGATTGGATTGATAGGTTAACAATACTTTTGGAATATTCCAAATTCACCGTTCTTTGGCTCTATTTTATATTCTGTTGGTGTTTATGTTGAATTTGGCCAGCACATTCTTTTCTATTGCTTCTATGAATAGAGTTCTATCCGGAAAGATCAATTTTATCAATTTTATTCAACTATTTTATTTAAATATTCTTGATGATCAGAGGAGATTTATTTTTTGATTTTGATTTTGATTTTCCATTGCTTTTTGATATGCTTTTACTTTAAGTTTTTCTTATTTTACGCTGAGGGGAAGGTGAATTTTTGAAAAATTTGCTTAGGGCCATTGTACTTTAGTTATTGAATGATTTATTATCTTTTGCAATGGCATAAAGATGATTTTGCTGATTTTATCTTTATTCAGACATTTATCTTTTACTGACAGGATTTTTCATAAAATGATTAATCACTTCATATGTATCAGTTTAATATGATTTATCTTGATTTAGTTATAAATTAACCATCGTTTTCTTAGCTTTTTGAATGTTAAAATAGTCATTAAAGTTTGTTTGCTATTTTTCAACATGGATTACATTTTAATAATTAACATTAGGCATATATATTTTAGGTGAACCTCCTTTATTTGAATGAGCAAAAAAGCCCTTTTCGATATTTATCGCACTATTGGAGGGTATGGCTTTTATTTTTATTTTTTTCATTTACTTGTTAGAAGCTAATGGCCGTGATACTAAGGTTTACTAATTTTAAATTTGGTTATTCTTTTTGATAAATCCGCACTTTAAGTAATGAAAAGCAAGTAATTACTCTTCCACTTATTTTTTTGACCTTTGATAGTTATTGACTTAAATCTCGATCCTTTCAAAGGGCTCAATCTTTTTTAATCTGGCTGATTGTTGTCGTTCTGAATTATTTTTGAGTAAAAAGTCAGTGAGTTTCTGTTTCTCGATCATAGGAAAACTATAATTATAACGACCCTCCTGTCAAATTTAAAATAATAATAATTGATTATTAAATAAACTTTGAAGCTATTTTTTTGAAAATAAATCTGTTCATTTATGCCTAAAATTATGTTAGTCAATCTTTTAGTTTATTTTTGTTATTTTAAATAATCATCACTTCTTTAGGAAAATAGGATATATTAATTTTCTTTGAAAGAATATAATACAATTTTATTGATTGCTTTCGGCAAAGTTATTTGATGAATCTCCAAATTCTTTTGTTCTTTTTATTAATCATAGAATATTATAAAATATTTGAAAATATCGAACCGCCAAACGAATGACACCTACAATTAATATAATTTGATCTAATTTCTTATTTGTTTGTTGGCAGACTGAAATGTAGCCTCTGACACACCTTGCTATAATCATAATGAACTAATTGAATGAGATTTGATTTATAAATTCTAAGATACCTTAAGATTGAATTAAAAATAGAATGAGTATGGGATAATGTGTTTTCAAAAGAAACCTCAAGCTGGTATAAAAAATTGACTTTAGAAGTTGGAAATCAATATGTATGAAAATGCAATTGAAGCTTTTCTTTTGCAATAATAAATTTCTTAATATCAGACGATTCGAGGCGATATGCATATGTCCAAACAAGAAGCTAATGATGCTAATGTGGATGCTACTGACTTCAATTATTGCTCTCCATCATCCATCATCCATGATATTGCCCAGCAAGATATGGACCTCGGGGATCCAACATATACTCCTCCATAATCCCATAGTCTCCTGCAGCCTCCTTCTATATTCTCATAACCCACCCTAACACCCCTCCTAGATAGCTATCTTAAGATTAAGATTAAGGACAAACCCAAGGATACACTCGAGTAAATTCAATATAAAAGGCAATTATTCCTCAATTATGCGATCCTTCATAACCATGAGAAGCATTCCCATATGCTCTTCATTGACTCAAAATTAAAAGATCAATCCAATCGATCTAGATAGGAGTTCCCTTAATATTCATTCAAAAAATCACTGCCCGAGAAAACTGTATTAATTACTACTATAATGCCTTCTAAACACTGCAAATGCAACATCTCAGTAAGAAATCTGAGGGGAGAAATTATTAAATACTATCCCAATGTCTTTAGTACGAAGAAGGAAGGGAAAGTTCTTAAGCTAATTACTTAGTATAATAAGCCTATCCTAATCGTGAATGATTATACTTAGTCAGAGTCTACTTTGAAAGCTCTGATGACTATTCTTTCTGCCTCACCATCAATATATTATTCTATAATCAATGCGACCCCAGATAAAGAAATTTTATCAAATATTGAATAAAAATTGAATGAAAATCAGAATGGTGTTATTAGAAGCAAAGAAGAAACTGTGGAACTCCTTAGTAACTCAATTTTAAAACTTTAAAAATAAGGTGTTTTATCATAGATACAAAAACGTGTTGAAAAAAATAAAGTCGAATAAAGATAATTTTTGTAAATATTTCGCGGAAATTGTTCTGAAGATAATCGATATCTAGCTTTTGACATGATGGGAGTCAATATATGGCGCTAATTCAAACTTAAAAGTCATCTAGTGACTGATAAAATCATTTAAATTTTTCTTTGTAAAGAAGAGGCAATAAAATCAATTATGGGAGAAGGAAATCAGGATTAAAATACCATTTAGCATGTTCCAAAGCGGATGAAAACAGCACAGAACTGCATCCAGTGTTTAGTGGACAACCCTGATGTAAAAAAACCGAAGCGAACATATCTAACATGTTCGGGTTGCAGCTTTTTAAAGTAAAAGCCAATATATCTTTGTAGGTTGTGTCTCGGAAGATTTCATGATAATCCTGATATACAGACCTTTAAGCGCAACGAGAAGCGAAAAAGAATAAAAAGATACCAAAAAAAAGTAATAAAGGAAGCAGATAAAAATTCCTAATCAAAAGAAGATATTGAAGAAATGGCAGATAATAATCAATAGGTTACCATAGATCCTCAATTAAAAATTATGATGGAACTCGATCAGACGACAGATTAATTCTTCGGCAAAATAGATGAACTAATCAATGAGAGAAGACTGAGTTCAGCTGAATTCTTTATTTCCATGCTGCTCAACACAATAGTTGTAAAAAAGAAAAAAATGGAATCTTCAAAGACAGTAAATGAGTCAATATGCATAATTCCTGAATGATTAAAATCCAAATAAATTTTAAAAATATAATTACTTATTATATTGAATTCAAAAAAAATACCCTTTTATGATCCACGAAATATGATTAAAATTAAAATCAAAGATAGTCATTTTTCAATAAATTTAATGTATACGGAGATATCATAAAAATTATTAAGTTTGACTTGAGTCGATTAGGGATATGATTGTTATGTTTAGGACAGGTTGACAATTTCAGATTGTTTTATAACTATAATTATAATTAAAGTCACGAACTCAATGACAAAAGTATAATTCAATTTATTAGTACTCAATTATTTATATATTAATTCTAATTATTTTTATGGTTAAATGAGTATTTTATTATCAAATACAGGGGTTGGGGTTGGGGTTGGGGTTGGGGTTGGGG
>Ga0302188_10001242_pt1 | contig 20270 bp, 11 predicted proteins | sample II_Bog_E2_1_FD_198783 | JGI IMG/M metagenome (GOLD analysis project Ga0302188, IMG submission 198783) | Peat permafrost microbial communities from Stordalen Mire near Abisko, Sweden - II_Bog_E2_1 | ecosystem: Environmental > Terrestrial > Soil > Wetlands > Peat | place: Sweden: Abisko...
GAAATATTTATGCATTATCACGGTAACAAGAGATTAGTCTTTGTGGGATAACAGGAAAATAAGTAATAAAAAATCAATTTAACTGATAATTTATATATAATTATATCTCACGGATCTAGATCCGTGAAATTCTCACTTGCTAGTACTAATATTTTATTTTTGATTTATAATAATTTCCTATTACAGAAGAAAATATAAAATGGGGGGAAATTGATATTCCATTGATCATTTTACATAAGTGGGCTATATCGGGATAATATCCTGAAACAGATTAAGTAGACACATATTTGTAAAAAGTATTATTTGTTGTGACCAATTTCTTGAATAATTAATTGAGTAGGCTGGATGTTTAGAAACTTATCTAAATTAACACCCAGTCTTTTTTAAAAACCTTTATCTTGAATATCGAGTTTTATGTCTTGGTTCAAACAAAAAAAGCACTATTGGATGTTTACGATATTCTCACTTCTATTGTTGTAGACTCCCCCGATTCATCTGTAAGTTAGATAATCTCCAATCACATAGTGGATAACTATGATACTTCAATTCATAACATCAGAGATAAATGCAAGAGCGACGACATTATTGAGAAGTTTTTGGCTAATCGAAAAGTCTTTTGTCTAAAGTTTGCAAGGATATAATCTCTCGTTTCTCAAACAAAACATTAATTTATACCCAATATTTTGACTCTCAATGCCGAGCAGAAAACTGGCAAGATCATCTTACTGTCGATCGGATATCAGTGGACTCCAAAATAATAAGGAATGACTTTTGCACTATGGTTACAAATAATTTAACCAGGCGATCATTAATAAATTATATCTCAGATGAGCCATACTGAAATATGTGCATTCACAAGGAGAGTTCTTTATAGTCGGCAGATGACCATCAAACTATCTTTTTGATTCAACTAAATTAGTTAAAATTAAATGCACTAAGACACAACTATATTTAACTATATTTCATCTTAACAGAAATAACTATGTTATACTATCGCCACATCCTCTCATCTATCTGTAGAAGAAAATGAAGGTAAATATTGATGAAATTTATTTCTTAAAAACGTGGACTTCGATTTATTTGTTTTAGTATGCCCGAAGACAGTACTTGTTAGTGATAGATCGAAACTAAATATTGCTTAATTGCTAAACAGTCGAATATACAACAATCCTGGGTTGTCCTGCTTGCCTTGATCGAATAATTATCGAAATTTATCTATATTATTATCTTTACGACCTCGTTGTAAAACTATGGGTGTAAAATCACTACACATTTTAAGAATACTGACATTAGTTGTTTCGGAAACATGCGACCAGATGGTTAAAAATGCCTTTGCCAAGGATTTAAACAGGCTGAATCTTAATTAAAAAAAATTCGTTCTTATTAAATATCGAATTGACTACTTCAAACTGCAAAAGTAGAATGGAATAAAGCCTAAAGTCTGACACGGAGAATATAACAATCAAAATTTATCAAGGTTAAAGATTGTACTGATCTAATTGCGGGCAAAAAACAGCAAGAACATAGAATAGCAGAATTCCCTGAAAATTGTTTATGCAAATAATGTCCGGAATATATCTATTTTTTTTTAATCTGAAGAAACCCCCACTCTGCTTACATTTGAAAAATGTCATATGAATTTTTTTCAATCTATAATTATTAATATTTTATATTTATTTGATTAATTTCTAGAAATTAAATATCTTCATTAAAATATCTTTTGTTTGCTTTCCAATCTTTTGGCAATTATTAGCTTATTCTAAACATAAATATATGTCCACATAAACGATTTTAATTAAGTTATAGATGCTCAATATATTGTCTTGATAACACAAACTCCAGTTTCCTCCAAAGAAAAATAGCAAATATCTTTTAGCATCATAAAAATTAGAAATTAAAATTGATAAAAAAATTTGTTAGTTGATAAAATTGCAATTATTTTATCATATACCCCTTAAACGATATTTTAAAATATTCCTATAACATTATATCAATGAAGTCTTTCAATAAATTGTCTCATCCTTCATAGTCACTGTAACAAAATCTCACACTGCCAACAGAAGAGGACATTACCATTTCCTTTTCTAAAGATGATAGCTTCTTTCGCAGGCCAATGACTCGCACCATGCTCAAAAATTAGAAAAAACAATTTTCAAGGGATGGTAAGATTGAAAAGACATACGAATGCAATTCCAATAGCAGTGATGAGAGTACTGTATAAAAAAAAGTGATGAAAAAAAAAAATTCATCCTTGAGCAAGACAACTTTGACGTAAGAGAGGCATGAATACATTAATGTATACAAAAAATAAGCTCATGATATAAGTTTAAAATTAGAGGAAAACTAATAAGAAGATGATTATAAAGACTAATCTGACTTTACAAATTAATTATCGCAGTAAAATACATATCTTGGGGAGGATGATAATGGTGATTATTTTTAACTATAAGGAGAAGAATAATTAAGTCAAAAATAAGATATAATTCGAAAAAGAATGAAATAAATAGACACTTAAATTCGTAATTTGCAAATGGAGAGAAACAGACTGAAATATTTTCTACGGAAAGATAAAGGTGCTTTGGATTCTCCTGGATCATAAGGTTTAGAGACTAAATAATGTCCTTGCTGTGGTAAATTTATAAGCAAGTTATGCTTTAGATGTGAGCACCTTTACTGTAAGGTCGAAACCTGTTCCAGAAAGAAGAAGCAAAAGCTAAATGCTCGAATGCTTGAAAAGATGAAGGAGAACAAATAAAAAAAAGGCAGGTCAAAAAGAAATGGTCGAAGTAAGCAGGAAAAACTCTAGTGTAAGCGCCACTCTAAAGATGAAGGCCAGGAAAATAATAGCTAATAGGAGTTGGATGATTTGTCAAATGAGAGTGATTTGGATATTTCAGATGTTACCGACTACGAGGAGTATGACTCAGTACCACAACCAAATCCAAGTGAAGCTAAATAAACTAAGCAACTTTTCAAGATGACTCTCAGTTAATCTTTGAAGGACAGTGACATCTTTTTTGACGAATGAAAAAGTGATGAAATCTAATCTGAAATAATAATATTATCTTATGTCATCAAATATATTTTTAGATGGAGTCGAGAATTAAATTAAAATTGAAAAAGGATTAAAAATTCTTGAATTTGCTTCGGAATACTATTTTTCAAGAGCCTATTATAGAAACTGTGCTCTCAATATGGCACTTGATGGACAAAAGACAAAGAGTTCAAAGGTTAAAGGTAGTGTGCTCTAAAACCACGCATAAAATGCTGAAATTATGGCTGAGCTGAATTAATATTTGGAAAAAAGTCATGCCGACGAAGAACTAAAATAAGAAAAAGAAAATCATTCAAAGCAAAAATCATCTTTAGTTCAGTCACCTAAAATAAGTAAAGTTCGTAATGAGATAAGCCATTCTTCTCGTGATAAAAGCAGCCTTATTAAAGAATCGCAAATATAAAAATCCCGATCAAAAGAATAACCAGAAGAGTAAGAATTAGATTAATCTGATTTTCCTTCATATGATTCAAGCGCGAGTGGTAAATCAAAGAAAATGTAAATTATCAAGGAAATATCGCAAGATAGCTCACTTAAAACAAACAAAGTTAATAAATCAAGCAAAAGCAAAAGCAGCAGTCAAAATTATACTATTAAATTTTAGGATTTGAATGATGTCAGTTAACCTTCCAAATCAAGTTCACAAAAAAAGAATAATTCCTATCAAAGCAAAGCAAATTTTAATAAAAAATTAAATAAAAAAAATGAAGTCATTTAATATTCTTCAAGTAATCGGCATCCCTTAGATCTTTCTATTGACTAAATCAAAAATAGCAGTCAAGTTTAGTCAAAAATATCAAGTGCATCCGTAACATAATTCGACCTTTTAAGATAGCTGTCTTCTTCCTTTATGGAAAAGGATCATATCAAACTGCTGATCAAATTATAGAACTGCTAAATGTAGCAAAAATTCATCTAGCAAAGAATCAAAAAGCGGGTATAGAAGGCTCGCCAATAAATAAGTAAAGTAAGAGATATTTCTTGGGCGAGCTTAAATATACCCAAACCTAAATATGAATTCAAACGAATGGCTTATGCTCATATTATCCAATGATTTATGAAATCGGTTGTGAAATATTAATCTTGATGGTGGTTAATTAAGTTATCTGAGCACTGTCTCTCCGAACGCAAATAGCATATTGCAGTCAGGAGTTGATAAGGGCTCAAGTTTATCTCGCCTACCATTGACACCTTAGTCGATTCAGCGACTTTGGGAACACAGATAGGCTTCAACTTTAATTAAAATTATATTCAATTCAATATATATACTCGTATTTACATCATTCCATGCAAAGAGCCTTTGCTTTGATGTCTTTTAAACCATCTAATTCATCCTCAGTCTCAACAAATTAGCCAAGGGCAACTATTGTATCACCTCGAATGAAATAGGCACCTAATTGATGAATAATCACTCCACTTTGCTCTGAATAGACACGCTACTATGCTTGACTGAGAATACAGTTAAGAGCTTGATCCAATCCTTTAAGAGTACCAATAAAAACCCTTCCGTCGTTGGTAATAAACTTGGTTCTCTGCCCAATGATTTGTTAAAGGGGGTGTTTTTCGCCTGCAATTTCTTATTGAGGTTTTTCCATTGACAATTTTATAATAAATATCAAAACAATGAGAGTTATGGCAGTTCAATAGTGCTTTAATGTTTGATACAATATGTAAAATACAGAGTATAAATTTACACGAATCACTGTCGATGAATGGTAAAGTTATACTAATTTTAGCAATTTTGAAGGATAAGGCAATGCTAGTTTGTCAGATGCAATACAGTCAGAAAACATAAGGCAGGACTTATGCTTCCTTCTATTTTAACCAATTTTTCGTACACATCTAAAAATGTTATTGGTTATTGTTCTGCAAACATGATATCTCGTATGATATCCTTTGCCTTTCTGATTGAAATATTCATATTTTTACGATAGCAATCGATTTATTAATCGGACAATGATATGGGAGCAGTTAAATCGATAATATGATCTAAATTAACCTAATTGGCTTGCATTTCATTCTATCTTGATTAATTTACCGTACTGTTTATTACTATTGTGCTTATTGTATGCTATCGAAGCGAAGTCATCACCTTTAAATCTATTTTCCATCTGCTGGTATCAATCAGGGAATTGAAGTCATCATACTCCATCAAATGTAAGGATTTCATTAATTTCTTGACTTCCTTTCTCTTGCTTTTATCAATCGAAAATATAGATGATCTCGATCTTTGCTTCCCATCGTCCAAAAATTAAACATATTATGCTAAAGGTGATTTTTATTTTTTTACCCTTCGAACTACCTTTTTTTTCTCAAGATTTCTCCAACGTTTCACCAAGTCTAGATGCTCATTTGGCTCATCAGTCTCAAAATCAGTAATTTACTTGAGGACTATATCTGTAGATACTGATAGTTGATTTTTTTTCATGTGAATAAAAGATGCGATTTATCTTCTTGGTTTCTAAACACTTTTGCTGGACTATTGTATATCTGATGACTTCTCGTTCGAATGTATTTAAGAAATGATTGCATTGATATTTGCTTAAGATGATTCACATATAGGAGTCTTTTGAGTTTATTTGTAAGTTTAGGTTGGTTGCTCGATTGCAAGTTCAAGATTCTTCGATTAATTTGTTTGTAAAATGGCTTGCTTGGTTTAAACATTAATTTATTATTTGATTTATCCTGCCTTTTGCTCATTATGATTTGTATGTTCTTCGTCGATTTATTCACTTTTAATTGTTGAAGGCTATCTTTTGATTTTAATTTTTCTCGTCTGCTCATAATTTTTGAACTCATTCCATAATTCTTCAATTGAGTTGGTTTATTGTTTTAAGAGAGGGTCTACGTCTCCTCCCTCACTCATAAATTGGTTGTTTTTACAATTTTGCTAAATCTTTTTAAAGATATTATAATCTTGAATAGCATTTCCAAAATTCATCTAAAGCAAGATTTCATCGATATGCTAATTTGGGACTGTATCTTCATGAACGACGTTCGGTATTCGCAGTCCAAGATTGATTGTAAGCTCCAAATGACTGTTGATTTCTATATTGTTTAAGAGAAGTCCCTTGATTCCCTGCTGATCAAATATTCTTTTAGTTTTCTCAATTATAGGATTGGTATTAAAAAATGTTTCCAGATGCAGGATGTTGATATTTCGATAGTTTCTTTCTAAATATTTACAGTAGTAATCCTCGATGTTAGAGGAAATAAATTGGGAATTAAGACCGTTTTTTTACTTTTTTAAAGAGGTATTATCCTTTCTCTCTCCAGAATCATCGTCATCATCTTTCTTCTATTGCCGAGTGATGGATTAAAGCATGCGATAGGTGTAGTTGTGAGTTGCATCTACACGGTAGCCATAAATCTTGTAGTCATTTTCAAGAGTTGACGATAAATTTTTCCAACTGTTATCACCAAACCCGCCTAAATATAGTAAATTTTACTCTTGAATTATCGAGTATCTTGAAGATGTATTAAGGGTATTTCAAAGGCATTTTTTGCATTAATTTTCTAACTGAGGTCAGAAGTACGTTTTTGGCAATCAGCTGATTTATAAGAAGAGCCATTTTTTCTACATCTGTTTGCTTGAGACGTTCAATTGATATATCTTGATCCTATTCCTCAAGCGATTATTCTGTTTTCGATTGATTGATGAGTTGCTTGCCTTTGGAAGCGAGATGAGATTGGACTTCTATCATTTGCTCTTCCTGAGAAGTAATTAATGATTTGACTGTTGAGCCTGCTCTATATTCGTTACGAGTTAACCTTTGCATATAATTTATAGTCTGTCAATTAATAGAATCATCAATTACTCTTAAGTCTTATATAAATAAGTCATTAAATTTAATTAAAACCCTTCTCATGAAGAAATTCTGTTTGAATCATTGTACTTCATGATGAAATACATTAAGATAAGCTTGCGAACTGTTCAAATCATATAATTTATTATTAATTATGGGTATTATTAGATTGGGTGAGTTTCTCAAAAAATCTTATCCGCATACATTTAAAGCCGTTTTTCCTCAATGTTTTAGAGGACAAACCTATGCAATAGATGCCTCCAGCACAATATACTCCTTTCTCGCCAAGACAATTAGTAATTAGTTTTACAATAAGCCTTTTCTAGCAGCAGAGTTAGCATGCCCACTGATTCGCATGGGAATATGACAGGACATTTGCTGGGTTTGCTTTATCGTGCCCTATTTTGCAAAGAATTAGGAATTAATACTGTCTGGGTATTTGATGGTAAGCCGCCAAGACAAAAATCAGATGAGCTTTATCGTAGAAGAGAGCTCAAAGAGCAAGCGTCATAAAAAGTAGACTTAGCTCGAGAAGAAGGCGATCTGGCTGAAGTTGCAAGGCAGTCAAAAAGAATGATCTACGTCACAGAGGCATAACGTTAGGATGCTAAAAGATTAATTGAATTAATGGGTAAATATAGATAAATGCAGGCATGCCAGTAATTCAAGCTAAATCAGAAGCTGAAGCCCAATGTGCTTGGCTGAGCAAAAATAAATATGTCGATGGAGTCATTGGAGAAGATTTGGATACTATTGTTTTTGGGGCTTAAAAATTGGTTAAAAACTTTAAAAGGGGTGAAGAGTCTACAATTGTTGAACTGCATGAAGTTCTGAATGCCCTTTCTTTGACTTATGAACAGTTTATCGATTTTTGTATCCTTTGTGGGTGTGACTATACCTCTAAAATTGCAGGGATTGGTCCAGTAAAAGCATTAAAACTGATTCAATAAGCAAAAAATATCGAAGGTGTTATTGACACTATAAATGAAAGCCCTAAACTAAGAGCGAAGCATACGATTCCGGATGATTTCAATCATTTAATTGCAAGAAGGCTCTTTTAAAAGCCATCAGTTACTGAGGTGATTCTGAATAATCTTGTTCAAAATGAGCTCCAAGAAGATGAGCTTCGGCAGTTCCTGCTGGAAAGATAATTTAATGAAAAGCGTATTTAGACATGGATTTAAAAAGTAAAGAAAATAGAGAAGCAACCAATAAATATAATCAAATGATATTAAAACTATTTAGTTGATTAATCTTTTGTATTGTAAGTTGATGATGCCTCCTTAGTCAATAAAGTTCCCTTATTATTTTTCAAAGATATTATATAATGAATAAAGATAGTTAATTTCCTGAACTCGTTTCCATTTAATAAAAATAATAAAAAGTTGGAAGAATCTGATAAGTTTGTTTGACAAATGAAATAATAATGGATTAAACCATATCTTCTAAAATTGATTATTTTCTGATTTGCTGGGATTTTTGGTGAACGTGTGATTATAATCATTACCTTGAAAAATCAACAGACAATATCAGCGTATTAAAATGATACACTATTTGTCACTAATTTATTAGCCAAATAACTCAAATTTATTGTTGTTTTACTATTTTTATCTTCAATAAATATGTCAATAAGTTAATTAAAATTATATGACAAGTAACTTTGAAAATAATTCGAATACTTCACGCCTTTAGAGACTTCAGCTACTCAGAAATTCATTGAAGTTACTGCCAATTCTCAGTCAAAAGACAAACTTATTGAATAAAAAATTGGAAAATCATCAAAAAAATAGCAGAAACTAAGCTGTTCCCTTAGATATTATCGATAATGATGTTTAATCAATCGGTGCGGACAGTTAAATATCTTAAACATGTTTTATCTTCAACTCATTTTTAGACAAATATGATCTTCTGGAAAAATTGGGTGAGGGAGGAAATGCCTGCGTATTTAAGTGCATGAACAAACAAAATTGTAAAATGTATGCAGTCAAAAAATTTCAAATTTAAGAGGAACATCTCTCCAATTTAAGGAAGAATTTTATTAGTCTACAAGGACTTGATCATCCTTCCATCATCAAATATCGAGCTCTTCACTTTGACCGCCGAAACGCTTATTTGGTTATGTAATATATCAGTCACCCCAATCTTACTGAATATACCATAAAAAATGAGGAATAACTAAAGCATATTATCAGGTAAATTATAGGAGCAGTTAAATATATCCACGATAGAAACATTTGCCATAGAGATATCAAGCTTGAAAACATACTTTATAATAGCGAAACAAAGAAAATCAAACTTATTGATTTTTAAATTGCTAAAAAGACTTTTCAGAGAGGTTCCAGAAGAGATATGCTCACTATCATTGGAACGCATTTCTATCTTGCTCCTTAAATATACATTGGCGGAGGTTATGATGAAAGAGTTGACTTGTGGGCAATTGGTATTACCATTTATAAGATGATTGCGGGGTATACCCCTTTTGAATCTTAATACCATTCTGATACCATTTCTAATATCCTTCAAGGAAAAGTATCTTTTGATGATTCAATTTGGAGTCGCTATGGAATATTTGCTAAAGATTTTGTCAATCGATTTTTAAAGAGAAGGGAGGATAGAATGAGTCTTTGCGATGCCGAGAAGCATTTATATATAGCAAGTAAAAATTTAGGAAAATTGTCGAGATATAATTCCCACTATATGGAAGTAAATGAAGCCTTTCACAATGAAATGAAGAATCAAGTAAATAATTCACTTTCACGCGAGTAAGGAGACAATTAAAGTGGTAAAACACTGTTTAGAAGCCTTAAACTAATGGGAGTATGCGAATTTGACCTTGAGGATTCTGATGATGAGGAATTAATTCTGTCACCACAAATTTTGTAAAACCCCGACCATTTTAAATTTAATCCTAAAAATTTTAGCTTTGCTGCAAGTGTATGCAAATAAATATGATTTTGTTAGCAAGTTTGTTTGATATTAATTGGAGTAAATTCTTCAAGCCAATATAAGGAGTATTTTTATGTAGTAAAAATAAACAATCTGATAGAATTAATTATCAAAGATCTGTTTGCAATATTTAATTTTACTAATTTAGATTTTTAAGCATGAATCAATTGTGACAACTCATTTTATTTTATTTTGATATCGCCGTCCTTGCCTTGTTTTTACTTTTAGGAGAATTAGGAATGACGAAAGTTTATATACCCGATTGATTCGATGACTCGTATTATCGAGATGATGAACTTTAATATTGGATTTTTTTTTTGTTGAATACAGATAATCTTTTTTATTCCTTTTTGCTGGAATTGCATCGACAACGAGAGATAGTTTGTTATAAGGAGGCAATGGATTGATTTTTCTGTTTAATTTCCAATACAAATTCAGAAATTACTTACTGTAGATCTTGTCTTTTTTATAATTATATTTTCCTGGATTCAAATAGAGATTAATTCTTATGATTCAATTCCTGTATTTTGTCCAACATTTATTTTATTTCATGTTCACTCGGTATCCGAATTCGATTTCCCGATTAATCAGATGAGTATTCAATTTCAGGGTTGTTTTGAGATGTATTTAGTTTTAGTTGGCTTTGAAGAGAGAAAATCATTTATTATTTGTTCCTCAATTATTCTTCGAGAGTTTTTTTTTCTTCACTAAATAATCTATAAATAACTTCAAATCATTAAGACATGTTTCTTTTTATTCCAATGTCTTCTTTAGGCTTGTATTTTAATCCCTAAATAATATTTTAGCAACTCTAGCAATTTATATGAAGATATTTTTTAATTTAAGTTCTTAGTTTCATTTCTGTATCACATGACTGTTACTCTAAGATTTTGATAGTGGCAGCATAGGTATTATTGTCCAACCTAAGTTATCAGTTGATTACTGTAAATTCTATTTGAGTTGCTTCATTGCTTAATAATCTGAGAATTTATCCTTATGCAGTTCTCTCTAATGTATCACTTGAACATATTTTTATATTATTGTAGACAGCGAATTTCCCATTGCATAAATATTTTCCTCAAGAAAATATTCTATCTCCTCACCGAATAGTGAGCCTTACATGATCTATTCAGAAAAATTACATTTGAATTTAAATTACTTTTACTTCATACTAAAGCATCGAGGCTTTTTTTATTGCTTTAAGGTTAAAGTTGATAAGTCTTTGGAATTAATTTCCGATGGCGGCTGAATGTGTAAGGGATTCATTTGTTAATTGTTTACAATATCAAAGAAGGCAATTTTATCTGTTGATTCTACTATTTGACTTTCCATCAGATGAATAAAATAATTATTAATACAAAAATGATATAATGTACTCGTTATAACAATTTTATTGTTGAATTCTGAACAGCTTACAGATAATGAGCTAATTTTAAGTAAAATTATTCTTTAATTATTTGCTAAAGCAATACCAACTATTAATAATGATATTAATGATATTTAATTCTAGTTACTCTTACATTTCACTTGATAATAATTATGTTTGTCTATGAAAGCCATAAGATAAAAAACAATCATTTCCAAATAGATACATTATTGTGAGCATTAATAATGTCCTTAATTATGTCGCTTCTTCCATCCTTTTAGAGATTATACTTATTTAGAAGATGAAATGTATTGGCAGATGAACTGCCATGCTTAATTTTGTTAACCACGCATCCTGATACTCTTATTCGATTATTAATTTCTATATTCACAACTCTTTACTTTTGTATATTTATGATGACTTCTTTGTAAGTTAATAATCTTATTTCTCATTTGACAGCCGAGACGAATGAGGAACAAAGCGTTCACTGTGTCCATCGGAGTTCAATTGTTTATTCATTTATTGTTAACTCTACTTTTCTTTTGATTTGCTTGAATTATTATCAATTTTCTTCCTTGATTGCTTCAATTAGCTTTTCTTTAATACATATAGACCCGAATCATGCTCATGCTGCTGAGTTCTAAATGAAAATAACCCTTTTTAAAGACCTTATTCAGACTTAAGAATATTAGATTAGTTGCTTGATTCCTACTCGCTGTAGCCTGAGAAATGTTGCTCCTTTTAAATTTTCCTTGAAGAAAATTTAGAAAAAGGTGGATTAGATGATTGGGTCAGTGAGTGTGTAAGAGACGACCTCACTTCTATGAGTTCCTACCGATTTAATTGCTTATTTACAGTCTATTCAGTCAGTATTTTATCGTTTTTGCAGGATGGAGTCTGAGTAGAATATTGGGTTGATTAGTTAATCAATTTTTCGTTCCTATATTTCTAAAATAATTTCTCTCGCTCAAAATTGAAATTTTCTGCTTATGAGTCCAATGTTCTCAAATCACATGAGCAATCGTCAAATTGATTAACAAAGAAAGCATCATTTAGGCTTAATGATTAAGTGATTGTGATGAGCTTTTGAATCTTGCCTGCCGTGGTGGTCTCCAGATTTAATAATTATCGAATAGCCTGCTTATTAAATAAAGTACTCTCTGAACGACCCATCTCTTTTGACCTGGTTAATACTGAGATAGAATTGCCTCTTAGAGTTGAACTAATCGTAATTGTATATTTCGCTTGACTTATTGAAAGGGGTCTGGCTTCCTTAAATTTCTATAAAACATTATTGAATATAAACAAGTTTAAAATTTTACATTGGACATCTATTTGTAATAAAGTGGGTTTTTATAAATGGAAGATATATGGTTTGGTTTAGGAGGAATCTCCAAGGCATAATTTTATCGATTTTCCTTGTGTTTTAATTTCCTAAATGCCCCTTATATAACAGTAATGTAAAATGTATTTTAAAGAGGAATAAAAGTGGAATAAAAGTGGGGTATCATGCCGTGATTTCTTCAGCTATTTTCAGATATTCCTGATAGCTTCCGGTGTCATAGACCACTCGTATGGTTAGAGAGCAACTGGGGCACTTTGCAATGTCTTTTCCTTGCCCAATTTCACTCAAAGTAATGACAAACTTGTCTCCACAGGGACAGGGGTAGTAAAAAGTTTGATTATCAGGCTCGAAATCCAAATCCTCGATCTCAACTTCGTCGTATACTTCTGCTGACATATTGTTGTTGTGATTATATTTCTTTTACAAAGAGTTTAGACGTATAAAATAGCACAAATTAAATAATAACAGTTTACTGTTAAGAATGTAGAATTGGCAGAAAAGAAAGTTGTGTTTAAGCCTCGTCAATTAATAAATATTAGGAATGAAAAAGCTTTGAATTAATTTTAAATTATAAAGTTTCATATTTATTAAATGGACGAGGCAGAACTTCGTGATCTCATTCCTCCCAAAGAAGAAAATCCTCTACTTAAGCGTAAACCTCTCAACTTGGGCAACAGATTTATCCTTCTCTCAAAGCCTGATTAAACTGTGTAATTTTAGAATCCCCTCAACCAGCCTCATCTTACATTATTACTATTCGGCGCAGAGTGGGTACTTTTAATATTGATATAGTGCAATATCAGTAAATCATTCATTCCTTCTCTAAAATCTTTTTATGAAGAAGTAAATCTCGAGGACAAAAAAATAGAGGTTATCTATGTGGGTTTTGATAAAGTCAAAAAGGATTTTGATAGTTTTACCAAGCCTATGCCATGGCTTGGCCTTCCTTTTAACGATGAAAAGATTTCAAGCTTAAAAGAATTTTATGATGTTCGAGCAATTCCAAAATTAATATTGATTGATAACAGAGGAGAAGAAGTAAAAAATAACTGTCGGGATGATGTATATACCAAACAGGAGGACGAGACCTAATAAAAGTGGAGAAAGCTTAAAATCAACCAAGAGAAATCATACTATTACCAAGAGGCATCTTGATTTCTCCATTAACAATTAATTCTATTTATTCTATTAACATCTTTACGTTTAAAAATCCTATCAGTATAAGTTTCACATGGGTTGTATAAATCTTCATTGATTTGATTTATGGTAAATAACTTTGGCTCGACCATTCACTGAGTTCATATTTGATTATTAAATTGTTTTTAATTAAATGATTGAGTGAGCGTGTCTGTTGGCTCATATATGCTTATAATTATCGAATGAAAGATAAGCCGATATTTGAAGATCAAATCAAAATTATTAAGGCATCGAGTAAACATTCCCAGTATCACATTTCTCATATAGAAACAGAGAACATCCTTAGTTTGTCAAGGACAAACGATCAGAGTCTTCATAATAATATTCTATTAAAATAATGCATATCAATAAACAAAATGAGAAGCCTCCTTTCTTTCATAAGCACTCCAATAATAAAGTCGTTGTTATTGAAACATTAGAAAACGATATTATTCATAATTAAGCCACAAAAAATTCAATTCCCTCCTGCAAGCAAAAGCACAAAAAGGGTAAATCAATGGATCTGACAGCCTAAAAGAGTTTAACCACTGATAGGAATCATCTAATATTGGATTAGAAACTCAAAAACATACAAAAAGATTCAATTCCCTCATGCATTATCAATGAATTTCGATATAAGAGCAACATTAGCGAAATGAAAGACTACAATGTTTCAAAAAGATTAGAGTCAACCAGAAAAAAGTGGAGTTAATTACCTGTTCCAGCTAAAAAGAAAAAAATCAAATTAAATTTCTCTGGAGAATTTAGGTAATTGAGGAACGAAATGAAAGGAGTCATTTCCACACAGCCGGGAACAAAGAGGAAGACTTCCACAGGTAAAATTTCGAATCAAACTTTTAAGCAAAAAAATATCTCAAAGTAAATTGCAGTAGCAACTAAAAGTGTATAGTTTCCATTTGAACGCAGATAAAAATGGGATAATGAAAAAGATGAACTTTTTGTAAGCAAATTACTGAGGAAGGGAGTAACGATGCCTCTGTCTTCTAAATTATAAAGTTTATATTCAAATACAACATCATTATTTAGTAGCAGAGCCAACTTGTCTTACTAAACACATAGATATGCCATTCCAACAGAGTAATCAGTGGATTAAATATTTGAGATTCGATAATTTTAATCTCTCGCATTGACTGAAGCCAAAAATAGTAGCACTGGCTTCCGAAAGTTAAGTTATTAAAATTTCATGAAGGAATTAGGTTAAAACGAAGTTGATTCAACGCAGAAGGCCACTCAAGATTTGATTAGTAATTTTGTAAAGATGATAAATTGTTAGGGGAAGTCTCTTAGTATATCTAATATATCAAAGTAAATTGAGAAGAGCATGGATTTTTCTAATGTTTCTAAGGACTTAGCCTACAAAAATGAAAACTTTCGTCATAATAAATAAAGCTTACACACTCCCTCAAATAGTCAATAAATAGATAAAAGTGTTTAAGCTATAAGAAATAAAAATCCTGAAGGATAATTGTCCTAAAAAGAAAAAGAGTTAGAAAAACTGAACGAAATAATCCACATGATTAAGAAAAAATAGGTGATAAGTAATGGATAGAAGTATCAAATTTTACAAAAAATGAAAGAAATGTTGAGTTAAGTTAAAAATGAATAAGTTCCATTCTAGGGCCAAATAAGAAGGAACTTTGTAGATTCTCAAGTATAAAGACAGGCTAAACCGTTCATCTCAAATTCTGAAGGATCCAATATTAATCTGCAGATACTTGATAAGATATTAAGGGAAAGGTAACAGTATTTATTTGAGTGCAGATAGCGCGAAATTCAGAACATAGAAAAGATAGAGAATTAAATTGGATCATAGCAGTCTTAGATATAAAAACAAAAGATTTATAAGCGAAGTGAACATGAAATAAAAGAGGTTGTACACACAAGATTACAGTTGTGGAAAGGATTTAATTTCGCAGATAAATTACTATCCGACGACAAAGGATAAAGGAAGAGAGAAATGATGAAATGCTTGAGCGAAAGGTATCTTAATCACAGCAAATCAATTACTATGGTGTAGAAAAAACAATAAAACAGGATGGTTGATGCTAATAAAGCTGATTGCTGCTAAAGAAGTTAATTATCTAAAAATGACAAAGAGATTTGCAAGAATATTGAATGCATCAAATAGAGTGAAATTCTTCATGATAAGGTTCTATAATTTCTGAACTAAAAATCATATCACTTTGAAAATGAGCCATAGTCTATTCTCCCAAATAATTAAATGCCTGTCCCATAAAAGGATAAGTCCAAATCAGGCGAATAAATTTTGAAGGGGTTATTGAACTTTTCAAAACACTCTATCATCAATTAAGATGAAGAAATTGTGACCCCGCATCAGAATTAACCACCTCATGAATAAATTCAGCAAAATTTAGATTATAAAAATCATAAAATAGGAAGATTAGGCTGCGAAGCAGATTATGACTACCCTTTTCATAACTTTGGAGAATTAACTTCTTCCATTGAAGATGAAGAGATTATCCCTTCCCTTAACTCTCCATTTGGTAATCTTACTCTTTAGAAGAAAGAAGACATCTGCTAATTTGTCTTTTTAGATCTTTGCATAGAAGTAACTGAGGATTACTCCCGTAATTCACCTCTAATCAATCACATTTTCAATTTTATCAATAGGGCAAAATAACAATCAAAAAGACAAAAGGGGTTTAAGACCAACTCGACAGCAATTAAGGAATATCTCCATCAGCTAATCTCCTTTCTTAAATGTACTATTCTCTGATTCAGCATAGCATGCACTGATGGAATAAATCCATCACAATCTTGATGAGCCAATTGGTCCCTCGGCTTTATAAATTCTAAAATTCATGCATGCCACTGACGAATCTTAGTAGCCCTAAGAATAATCATAACAAAACATCAATATCCTTAATCCAACCATATTCTAACAATTCTAGTAAATTTTTATTAGAAAATTTTAATTTTAGAAATATTACGAGGAGGAATAAAAATAAAAAAAGAGAATCTTATTTCTAAAAAATGCACTTCATGTTCACAATAAAGCTATATTTGATACTCTCAATGAAAGGCTAGATTTGCAGAGACCCTTTGGTCTTTGGGGGCAACCCTTCTCTTGGAAAAAAACACCTAAATTTTACCATGGTCGCAGTACTGAGGCCAAAAATGTAACGTAAATTTAACTTAGTAGTGTATATACAGTAGCGCTCAAAGAGCTATATAATTTGGTACCTATCTTTGTGGATTTATGGTTGATAAATAAGACTGTGCTTTTCGTGATAATCCCAATGTGACCGAAAGCTACATAGAGCAGGTGCGAATAGACCGGCTCTCTCGGATGTTGGCCCAATAAGTACAAATAAAATGATCTTAGCTCCAGTAGGATGAATAGAAAATGCAATTCATCGATGACGAATAAACAGAATTTCAAGTATAGATTAGTGAGGCTATTTGGAATAAGCTTTTACTTGAATTTTGCAGTGAACTGCTGCTGGCGTGAACCAATTCAATGTTAATATATTTTTACTATCTCTATAAGTTTAGGAATAATCACACTTATATTATATGATCACCAACCTGGATTATTTGACCTTTTAATTATTTCCGAATCTACGATGTGGAGGCGGAGATGGTGCGTTTCTCTTGAAGTTGTAGGTCTGCTGGAGGAGTTGCTGGCTAAAATAACAATTAATTTTATATTTATCTTCCAAAAGGCAGCCAGCAAGTAAAGATATTGTCCCCAAATATCAGTTTAAGATTTTGAATTTATCCTCTATCCCAGCGATTAATCTAAATAATCTAATAGATACGATATTAGGATCTTTTTGATATTCTCTAAACTCGCAGAAAGGGATAGGACAAGCACGTTTGGATTTTATTGAGTCAAGAGTGCTAAAATTTGAACAGATCATGAACGAGTGACCGATTGACAGCCCTACTATCATAATTCCCACACATCCTGCTGAAAAGCAAGTCATTAACCAAAGAATATAAATTCCAGGTTAGAAATTATCAAAAAAATGACAAGTTCCAAAAAGGAGAGCAAAGGCTCTAATCGTCGAATACCAAAATTGAAGAACTCCGATCGTCATATACACTGAGAAGAGGTAAAATGGACGCTGATTACAGTATCCAATGCAAGTTTGTGTCCATATGCAGTGATGATCTAGCTTATAGATACATTTTCCGCATGTACTGCAATGGGATACTCTTGGTGCTTTCCAGTAGTTACATTGCTAGCATTGTTTTAGATTAAGTAAATAGGGGCTACTCTCCTTAATTTTTGTTTTTTTAACATGACTATTGATGGCTATGGTTTGGTAGTAGCTCCAAAGGCACATAAACACATCAAAATAAGCGATATAGCTCATTAGATGAGATTTTATGTCGTTTATCAATATATTTAAGTACTGTATAAACTAAAAGCTACTTGGGTTTCAAGGTACAAACAACTAAGGCAAGTAAAGACAGTATAAATTATTATGAAATAGTTTTTCTTTCCAGCCATTCTATTTGCATGTGCTTGTGCATTATGATCATGGTTATGCCCATGGTGATTATTTTCTTGGCCATGAGCCTAGTGATGATTATTGCAAGTTTAATTTGAAGTTAGCGTTGAAGGTTGAGGCAAAGGTTCCGAGGAGGGTGGCACTATATTAGAGTGCTCAATTTCAATAGCACTATGATGATTAATTTCTCTGAGCATTTTTAAATTATCTTCGTCCTCTGTTGTCATTAACTCCGATTTAAATAGTAATACCTTTCACTGATAAATAAAATCAAAATATGGATTGGCATATAGTAAAGGCTGTCATTTATATTTGTCTTTTATTGAAGGGGAAAAAATGATAAAAAATGATCTGTTGATTAAAATTGTAGATTTTCACCAGCCTTTCGAGATCAAGAGGAAAAGAGCTGGCACTATCAAGAGTTTGATTGCCCAACGAGCTAAATTAAATCATCCTCTTTTCAAAAGTACTCAAAGTCGTTGCAATAAAAATCATTTTCCTACTGATTGCATCTTTGACAATAACTCTAAATAGCATTTTTGTTCATATTTACAGATTGCTGCAGGAAAATACAACAGAAACAGGGGAGAATCAGTCGAAAGATAACTTAAAATATATAATAACAATTACAAAGCATTTCCCTGTAGGAGTTTGCTTGTCAAACCACATGTGGTCAAAAATACAGGAATTCGGCTTAATTTATTTCAAAAAGAAATGGATCGATCTGACGAGAGATATAATACTTTGATGGCCAAAACACTTCAACTCAAATTCACGGAAGAAAGTATGGGCAAAACTAAAACCATTCATTGCACAACTGAGAGGAAGAGAGAACATCAAAGGGTAGTATCAGCATCAGCAAAAATGGTGCTATGCAGACAAAGTAGTGTAGAGCTCGAGCCATGGAAAATGTTATAGGAAATACAGGATAATTAACGGTTTTGATCACTATTTTTAATAATTTAGTAAATTTAAGAGCATAAAAGTTACCTCTTATTAATCAATGATTCATACGTTACGCTTGATTGGAGGCAGGCATTTGGGTGGGGAATTTGAAAAGGTAATATTCATCTAATTGCATTGAGGATTGTTCTTCTCTGGGCTGGCATTGCATAGTCTTATCAACCCTATATCTCTTTGTTGGCAAGATTTTATCGGAGCAAGGTCCTTTGAATGGACATATTACTGATATTTTTCCGGATCCATTTCCCTTTGCCTTGCTGTGAGCTCTTTCTTGGTCGATTGTTTGAGATTATAAGATTTGGATGAAGATATCATAATATCTGTGAGTTGATCATTGTAGGTAGAAGGAAATAACTACAGCAGTTAGTATTTGACTGGCTAGTTGGCAGTCATCAGTTTGCGAGCAAGCTCCATTGTGAAAGCATCACGTTTAGGTTACTCGCGTGATTCGAATTTCCTGTTGGTCACCTTTGATCCGCTGCTGAATTTCATTAAATTTTGGGTTTCTTTCTCGTCAAAAAAGCCAAAAAAGGAAGTTTTTTCAGGCGAAAGGTGAATTCTCTCTGATTAGACTTTTTTACTTAAAAACGGTTCTGAAAATGCCTCTGGGAAGAAAAGTTTTTGCTGAGTGATGCGCCTTGAAGAAACATCCTTTTTGAGAAAGAAATCAGCTGGTAATTTATTTTTGCTAATTTTAATTTTATTGCGGGGTTCGCTGAACCGATGAATTTAGAAACGGTGGGTGGGACGATCACTATGTTTTTCACCTTCAGAGTGCTGCTTCCTCAATATTTTAGGGTGTTTGATGGTAAGATTAGGGCAATTCATTTATTTTATAATTATTTATGATTTCAGCGAATACAAATGCTATCAGAGAAGGTATAAATTATTTTGGTTTCGAAGAGAGACAGTGAAATATAGGATAAAATTGGAGCATAAGTTTGATCAAGCAATGAAGTGAAATATAGAAATTATAAGATTATCATTTTATTACTGAGACTATTTTATTGATCTAGCATCGCACGCAATTATTGACATCTTTGATACAATTGACATTTGGTGAATTGTCGTAAAAATATTGAAATAACTCAATTTTTATAACAATTTTATT
>Ga0302188_10001251_pt1 | contig 20172 bp, 19 predicted proteins | sample II_Bog_E2_1_FD_198783 | JGI IMG/M metagenome (GOLD analysis project Ga0302188, IMG submission 198783) | Peat permafrost microbial communities from Stordalen Mire near Abisko, Sweden - II_Bog_E2_1 | ecosystem: Environmental > Terrestrial > Soil > Wetlands > Peat | place: Sweden: Abisko...
TAAGGCATGTTAAAGTGCATTAACTCCATCAGATTTAAATGATTTTCCAATAATAATACTTGCCTTGCATTTGAACTATTAAACTCTATATTTTGCCAAAATATATGGTAAGTAGACGAAAACAATTAGCAAAGATCTTTTTGTATGTTTTAATGAGAGATTAATACCTTTTTGAAGGTAAATAAAATATCCTGAGTAAATACAGACAGTTATGAGGAAGAGTACTGAAAATATATCGGCAATAAATATTTAGTCATCATTTATATAATTTCTATTTGAGAGATATGACGCTATTAATTATTTTTTACACTGACTAAGCATAGTTTGGCAATATTACCTATGCCATATATGTTCTTTTCATCGATTTTAATTTGTTAGTCGTTTTTACTATCTTCATTCATTTTTATACTCATTTCATTACTCAATCGAATCGCATACCTTTTGTGGAGGAACGGATACAAAGAATGTATGATTTCATAAATTTCATTTTATAAAAAATGACATTCATCTTGCAACTGCTCGCTAGCTGCTCGAGTAATTGTTGTTGAGTTCTGATTGATGATAATGCTATCAAGGAGATCAATGACCTCTTCATCATTGATTATCGACTTGTCTTGAAGGTTTTTTTGTTATTTTAGATATAAGAACAGTTCTGCTTTTGAAACTGGCAAATCTAATCTTTAGATGGACTGAACCTTCAAGATACCTGATTCCATGATTTTGGCTATGTTACTGAGGGAAAGTTGATCTAATTGCTTTATTTATGACCTCGAAATGGATATTTGTGTCTTCATCTCCATTGTTGTTATTAATACAAGATAAATTCTATATTAAGCTCAATTTCAGTTTATAGATCAACTCTAATAGTTCATGGATTTCTTTGAAGAGGATAAACAATCAGGGATGCCAACTTCTATCCACACTGGCACCACAAAATGATGTGGTTCCGAGGTATTGCTTGATGTCGGGAGTCTTCCATCCTCCAAAAGGCTGATAATCGCTAAAATTAGGCACATTATCATAGTGAGCGTACCATAGTGGTACTCCAGTGGATGCTTCTGCGCAAGTAGTAAAACTACCCAATATAGTACTCCACATATATCTTGAAGCATATATTCCAACACTAACCTTTTTATCCTGCAGAGCTCGAACAGTTTCTATTATAAATTTGCAGTTGCTGGCGGAGTCAAAATCACTCCACGAGCATCCCGGACTCGGATTAGTTTCAACATCAATCCAAACTGTATCATAAAGATTCTTGGGAATAGCAGCCACCAGCTCGTTGACTTGGGTAGTGGCATTCTTTCCTCTACAGGGGAACATATAAGTATCTGCTTTGAGTCCAGCGGATTTAATGTTGGTCAAACTTTGAATGGCATTATGATCGATTCCTCCGAATGAGCAATATCCCCTCGCAATGGCGAAAGTAACTCCGTTGTTTTTCATGCAAGTATAGTTTTAAACTGAGAAGAGCTGAGAAATATCTACCCCTAGTTCACAGGAAAGGAGAGGGAGAAGAGTGAGGAATAAAATCCAAGTGTATGTTTTCAGCATATCTTAGTGACAATATTATTATCATACTCCAGAAATGCAAGTTGATGTATATATTGTTCTGATATTTACAATGATTTTGAGGTTTATACTCAAAGATTAAATTATTATTGGTATTCATATTTATCGAACAAATTAATGATTAATAACTGTCTTAGAATGATCTTATTAATGATTATCATTGGCTTATGCCAAAGGAAGTCGAAATATATTATTGATCAGCTAAAGCTTTCAAGGTTTTTGATTCTTGCCAACAATTCTTAAGTGTGGTGTATGTTAATGAAAAAATAAAAACTGGATTAACTTAATCGGATTTAGATTTTTAAAGAAAACTTGTCTACTAATCTTCATTGTAAATTACATCGATAAGGATGATCATCAGAAATTAATAATATTGTTTTATTTTATTCACACCTTTAATATTGTTGGCTCTTTACAATTATAAAAGATTTTTAATGAAGAAAAAATTGCTGGAAATTTTTAGTTCCCTCAAACAAAATACTAGCTCACTGCTAAGGAATACTTAAAATTAGTCTTATCAGTAGAGCATGTTTCATAGCCTGGAAATTTCTAGCTCTCAAATCATTTAAGCCCTTCTCCTCATTGCTGATCGCGTACTTCTTTCTTGAATTAGAAGATAGAGACCAGTATTTTTGACCATCTCATCGAGGAATATCAAAAATATTCTACTTGTGTGGTCACCTACTGCCCACATATTGCTGAAATTTCCAAAGATTTCTCCTTTTTTACTCTGAGCCACAAGCATCATTTCTCTCAAAGTGTTCTCCTCGCACTTTATATCTCTAAGGAAGTCAATAAGAAGGTGAAATTATTTATATCTGATGAATCCTTTGTGGGAGTAAGTCATATGCTTGCCAATTAAAGATAAATTGATAAAATCACATTTGTGAAAGATTCCCTTACAAAAGAAGGAGTCTTGATGGAGAACATTCTATCTTGGAACAGCTAAGGCAGTTAATTTTCAACTGAAGACATCGTTGTGATAGATCTTTTCAATTTGAGCCCAGCCTAATACTTGCCTTTTATGTTGAAGAATTATCAAAGAATTAAGCAATGCTCAAAAGTATATATTTATCACAGTAACTTACAAGATTTTTATATTCAATAGCTTTTAAATCGATTGACAAATAAATGTGAAGACATTGATGTTATGCCTCTGCAGTTATGGCCGCCTCACCCTTATTCAATATAATTTCTAAAATAACAAAAATCACTTGAACTTAAGCTGATTGAATTTCTTCAAAAAGATGCAATTCATCCATAGAAACAGGATATTATTATCTTTTATCCCCTGCGCCTGAGCCTACTCAAATATACCATAAAGCTGCGATAGATTTTCGCCAAATACAACCTCAAAGATCAAGTAAATATTATCACCAACAGGACTATTCATCAATTAAAAAATAAAAACAATATTTTTGTGGTTAAAAATAGCGATGAGCTTTCAACTTGGAATTACAATTTTTCAGATGTTTTGTATGTCATTGACTATGGAGTGGAATCTCATTTTGTCTTTGATTATCAATATCATTGTTTTGTTCAGTCCATTCAATAGGAAAATTTAACAGAAAGAGCAAAAAGAATTACTTGGGTTGGAGCTGACAGAATAGGCTGTTATTTTTCGCTGCAGCAAACAGATTCACAGGGAAATCACTATGCGGATTCGGTCGAATAACTGTCTCTATTTTTGGTAAAGATGATAGACTATGGACTTTCAAATGAGATAGTTAAAGACAACAGCAGAATAGTCAATTGCTTAAATATGCTTTAAGCAACTAACATCATAAAAACTGAAAATGATTCCTATCAAATATTAAATGAAAGAATAATCACCTACGCAAAATAGGGAGTGTTTCCTTTCTTCAGCAAATTATTACTAAATATATTGGATGATCCCTTTTCGAGTGGAAAAGAAAAAAGTAGATATTTGAATTTGCTTATAATGACCATAGTTGTTCTAAAAAACTAAGGTGACCTTAGAGTGATTCCGCAGGAAGTCGAAGGTAATCATATAAAACCGTACCCAGTTTGGAGGAAGAGCGGATATCTTGAATCTTGTTTGGAAATAATTACAAAAGGGGAACTCATTTAACTCAGAGGAAAGCAATCTCAATCAAAAAGCCAGTCATTCAGAAGACAAACTTCCAAAATGAGTGAAAGAGCCAATAGCAAAGTGGGTAGTCACTTTGAATAGGACTAAGCCAAAAGAAAGCGCTTTGAAGAAATGTAGATTTAGGACTTAATAAAATAGTATACGATTAATGAGTAACTATTTTACACTATACGCGAGTAAATTGATTTTTTCAGGGAAACCTTTGAAGTAGCACCAATGGGAATACTCCTATAAAAGCAGGACATTAACAAGATTATTAAGTATTTAATGAAGGTGTATTCCAAAGGGGTCGCCTGTGGTGAAAGTGGGTTAAAATGTAAGCAATACTTCATTGGCGATGCTCAGTTTGAAGTTGATAAGCGTTCACTACTTAATTACTCCAATATACTGCCAAAAATGATAATAATGCTTAGATTGGAAGAGAGTGAAGGCAGAAAGGATATTCTTTTAGCTAACTCTGTTTCCGAAGAAGCTTATATTTCATAATTTGGTTGTTTGCCAATCTTAAAGTAAATAAGTCATTAAAAATCAGACAGCAGTAGAAAGACCAAAGTTGAAAGGATTGATAATGATTAAAACAACTCAAAGAGCAATAAAATTGAATTCGATCAGATTCCATCTTTGGTAATCTAATAATTTGTAAAAGATGGCGGGTAAATTAATGTTTACTTAGGATTTTAGTTGATTATTTCGAAGAAGAAAACGATTGCAAAATGCAGATACTATAGGAGGAAGGAACCATTATCCTCATTTATTTAGGATAATAAGATAAAATAAAGCAGTAGTTCAACAATCTTTTGAACGAGTTAAAATAAACCGTTGGACAATATCTAAAGATAGCGCCCTATCTGGGAAACGTGAGTCTTTCTCTAGGAGCCGGCGGCATTGCCAAATAATTAATTATAGCTGAACCTGTATCAAGGTGTATTGTATAAAATTTGCCGACGGCAGCCAGCAAATAAGACTTAATGAACCTATTCTCAGATTTCAAACTAAAGAAGATATAAATCATGTAGCCCGAAGCATAATAATAAACTAAATATGCAGTGGTTACTTTTCAAAATCCTAAACAGTATCCAAAATTTTATCAGACCTATCATAAATGCCCATATTTGGGAATGAAAATAACTGTAAAACCGTTTAAGTCTTCGTCGAAAGATATAGAGTAGAGATAAAAATGCAGTTACTTAGAGTTTAAATGGTATATTTGGCGATCACATTGCAAGGCGTTAATCAACTTCGCCAACAAAGAAGGAGCCAATAGAGCCTTAGTAGATTTTACTGAAACACCTGAGTTTGATGGGACCAAGGTATTTGCGTCCTTAGTTGATGAATGCAGTGTTGTCCTCGACTATTTAAGCTAATTTACAGATGAAATATATATCTAGCAGGCCCTCAAGAACTATGGAGATATAAAGACAGTATAAATATTAAAGACTCCACTAAAATAAGTTTCTGGATAGGACAAACATCTTTCCTATCTCATCAGAAGTGTTTTCGATTAAAAATAAGAGATAAAGGTTCAATTAGGACCGATTTAAAAGAAAGCTCATGGATTAAGAGTTTGTCGAGGGTATTGCTCTAATATTGAACACATCAATAAAATTTCACAATAGTTAAACAGAACAGTTGGTAAAATTGGAGAGGGCAGACTCTATGCCCAAACATGGTTTTAAATTCCAGTGTTAGTGCCTGCCGATTCAATGGTGATATATCAGGAACTATTATAATAGACCATAGCCCTATTTCCTGAACGACCAAATATATAAAGTACTATTTAGCATTAGCATGGCAAAACATACATAATTCTACGCAGCTGCATCAAGGACATTGTTGATCTTGTTCACGAAAAATTGTCTCAGTTTTTGCAAGGCCACCCAATATAGCTACCATAATAAGCCAAAAATGTTGTCCTAAACGATGTTGGCTTGGCCAATTTGTTAGATCTCGAAGAAAAATATCACTGCCGTATGATCATCAATGCCCAAACCCAAGGACTCAATGTGTTAATTTCAAATCAAAATTTAAACAAAGTCAAAGAGGAGATTAAACTTAAAATAAGTGACCACTTTTTTTATAGCATTCCTTTAAACAAGAAAATGTACAAACTTTATTTAGCCTAACCAGAAAAGCTATAATAGATAAAAAAAGCAAATAAATTGCGAACTCTTGAACTATAATAAGACTCATACGCCCTCCTGATGGAAGGCAGCGCAGTCAATATTCGGAAAACCACAAATATTTACTCAATCGAAAGTGAACCACCCCAAGAAGCATTAAAGTAACGCATAATAGAGACTTAAATTTGTGGAATTTGCTACGAGCCTGCCCAATCCTCTTTCACCCTCTGCTGCCACCATAAATTCTGTAGATAGTGTCTCTTGCAATATCTTCAATTTTCTCTCAGAGATTCAAGTCTTTTTCCTTTAAAATGCCCTCACTTCTAATGTCGTAAGCTTATAGTAGCTGCTGATCTTGATTTTCTGATGGATGGAGATGATTGGAAGAGGCTGATGGTCTTCGCATCCAACAAATATGTATTTTAACATGAAGATCTATCCTTTTGCTTTACTGCTGGCTGTGCGCAGATAAATGAAGCTAAGAAGGTGCACTGCCGTCGCCTGACAAATGAATATTTTAAATGCTAACTATGCTATGCTGAGTTTTGTTTACGCTGCAAAGTAATTTTCCAAATATTAAGTAAGCTCATCACCCAGGCAAATCCTGCGATTAAATTAAAAATGATTTGTTGTTCAAGCAATACATAAAATAAAATGGAGTCCGACTCTGTGTCAATATTCGCTGCCGAGTGCCTGTGGTTAGGTGGACTGGCTGCTTTAAGGTCCACTGCACAAGATGCAACATCTGCATGTGCTTTAAGTGTTTGCCTGAGGAAATGGTACCCTACCAAACCGAAGACGATTGCTATCGTCATTTGCACCGAGTACATGGAGGGCCCTTCTGAAGATTTATTAGTTTAATTGAGATATATACTTGTAATAACAATTTATAACATAATTGATGGACATCATCATTTCTTTTCATAAAAAGGATAGTCGGTGTATCCTTTGGAATTGTCTTGACCCGGTCGGCCAAAGAAAGTTGGATAATCAAAATTCTTGTTAATTTCAACACCAGAAATGATTCTTTCTGCGAGATCAGGGTTGCAAATATAAGATCTTCCGAAAGTTACAGCATCGACAACTGAAGATTTAATTCTGTCCAATCCTGATTCAGCTGTATATCCGTAGTTTCCGATGAGCACTCCCTTGAAAAATGGTCTTAAAGTCTTTGCAACATCCTCGATCTGTTCTTCTGACTTCTTTGGGAAGAATTTTTATTGAGTGTTGTTATGCTGGCTGCGTGCCTCTGCAAGCTCAACAAATCCAATATTTCTTTTATCAAGTTCTGTCAAGAGATACGAATAGGTTTAGATTGGATTTTCGTCGTACATATCTTGTACTCTAGCCGTTGGTGATAGCTTCATACCAATTTGATAGGGCTCATAGTATTTGAGAGCTATGTCGATTAACTATAGAATAAATCGAACTCGATTGGCAGCACTTCCTCCATATTTATCTGTTCTTTGATTTGTATATGATCTTAAAAATTCATCAATGAGATATCCAAATGCACCATGTAAACAGATCCCATCAAATCCAGCTTTTTGAGAAAGTTTTATACTATTTTCAAACTCAGATGATAAGGACTGAATGTCTTATATGGTCATGGCTTTCGGAACAGGGTAGAGTTGATTGGTAATCTTATTCTTTTCTTATCTGATACCAATAGCAGAGGGTGCCCATGTTTAAAGACCTCCGTTAATCAAAGGATCCGTGACTCTTCCACAATGGCAAAGTTGAACAAATATCCTTGATCCTTTTTCATGAACAGCATTAACAATTTTTTTCCATCCTTATGCCTGTTCAGCATTATAGAGATTTCCTGCTCCCGGGAACCCTTAACCTCTTGGTGAATATGCGGCGGCTTCAGTAAAGATAAGCCCTGCTCCTGCCCTTTGAGTATAATATTTAACCATCAGGTCATTGGGAATGCCATCAAGGTTGGTTCTGGTTCTAGTGAGTGCGGACATAAATACCCTGTTCTTCAGGATATATTTGCCGAGAGTAAGTGTATCAGCCCAAGATTTGCTCATCAATTGATTATAATTATTTTTCTGACGGGCGACAATTAAACAGCGAAACTGATCTTTATTTTTATTTTTTCTGGTGAGGATCATACCATAAAAAATATGTATTGTTTGGGAAATAAATTAAAATATGATAAGGTCATGAAATTATCATGATTATCCTCTTACTAATTGAAAATAGGTGCGACTGTGCTCTTAAAATAATAAAATTTATAAACTTATTTTGTGTAAAAAATATTATAAAGTGACATCATATTTGGAACATTTAAAGGCAAAGGCATTAGTGTTATGATTTTCCGAAGTAATGATGGAACTAGTATGTTGATTAGACAATAAGTATCTTTGACAAAAAGATATTATTATTTTTAAATGTTTCAGCTGAATTGGCCTTCAAGGTTAAATTATCAATTGGTCTATTGTCATTTATTGGGCAGAGCACCATTATAAAGATAGATTTGTAATGTTTGATAATTTTATTACCAACAGGAAAGATCCAGATTGCTTTCACGTCCCCGACAAACGATATGTCAGCGATGTTAGGGCCATCTCCAAAATGGGTGTCAGGGGACTACAAGATTTAGTGTCTGAGCAGGACAAATACATATCCGTTCTCATAAATAATGTAAGTCAAGACTTATACAGATTCAAGACGGAAAAGATCTGTACGAAAGGACTCTCGATAAGAATTAATAGCTTCAATAAAAATATGAAATCGTCAACGGACAAATTGTTTGCATGAGCAATGAGCAGGATTAGCTATCTATGAAGTCTAACAATTTGCAGACGAGTTTATAAATGTTGAGCAAGGAAACCGATACGTTATATAGAAAGGAACTGCAGTTTTTGGTTGACAATCAAATTCCATGTGATAAAGTTAAAAGTTTGAATGCAGTTCTCGATGTATATAGAGAGAAGCTGCAACTCTGCAGAAAAATAGAGACGCAGAATAAGAATTTGAAGGGTAAGTACGCTGATTTGGAGTAGGGATTGTCGCAAACAACTTCAAGATTGCAAGTATTGGAGAAAGAGAAGAGCTTTAATAGTCAACTCCCATTCATGCTGGACAACATTCAATAAATTTGGCAAAAGCCAGTCCAAACTTCATCTATCAAACCTCAAATGGCAAAAAGCTCTATCGTAACAATGCCAACATTTTGGACAGATGAAGATCAAGAGGACAAAAATAAACCCAAGTCGTTACAGTTTCCGCAAGCAAATTACGAGCTTCTTAGTATCAAGCAGCAATTAACGGAAAGCTAACAGAAAAAGAAAGAACTTCAATCCGCCTACGATCGAACTGTTGAGAGATTGAAGACTGTTGAAGGTTAGTTGGCGCAGACAAGGATACAATTGAACAGCTCTAGAAACAGCTAAAAGCAAGCAATAACAAAATTTGAAGAGTTGGATAAAAGATTTAGAAAATAAGTCAAGCAGAATATGTAGTTAAATAATTTGACAGCACAAATTGGTAATTTAAAATCGGAAAAAGCAAATCTGGCTGCTAGATGTGACGCATTAAATAGATCCTTAACCAGTAAGCAAGAGGAAAACTCTAAATTTCAGACAGAATTTTAAAAAATTAAACAAATAATGGAGAGGAAATAGTAGGAGTTAAAGAGAGAAAGAGATGGTAAGAGTGTACTTGAGCAAATGATGTCCGAACAAAATAACAGTCAAATTGACAGTTTGTTAAAGATAAAAACAAAACTTGAAGATGATTTGGACTAACTTAGAAAATCTCAAGATAGTATGAAAATTACATTGTTGGAGTATGAGTCAAAAATAAAGCACTTTAATGACGAATCATAATCAATAAATACGGTCAACAGATTTCTGCTGGAAGAAAAAGAAGTCATCCAATAAAACTACAACAGTAGTCTGCAGAAATGGCAAAAATAGTCACAATAATATCAGGGTACGATCTAATTGTACAAAAAACAAAGTGAAGAACTTAAGAAAGAGTTAAATGCAACATCTCTGAATATCAAAGGCTACTAAGAGGAAATTAGAAATTATGCTAATTAAATTGAGCGACTCGTGCGAACAATTCAAGCCAAAGAAAATTAAATAAAAAAAGGATATACCGCCTTACTGTAAGCAGAGAAGGAGAAGGTTCGCTTCTAGGGACAGTTGGCTGAGATATAGTAATCAAACAAAAATCGCATTAGAAAATATGAGATATAGCTGAATCAATCCTCTATAAATATATAAATTCTCAACAGCAAATTGGAAAATTTTCAATTGAAGGAGGAGGAAAGCAAAAAATCAATGGATAGTATGTATTAGCAACTGGTTGTCAAAGAGAAGATGAATGTGTGCTTATAAGCCAAATTAAAGGAGTATAAGCAAATGATTCAAACTCTAAGAAAGGAAAAAAACGATATAGAGGAGGCCTATGAGGCCAAAATTAAGGAAATAAGTTTCAATGTGCAAGCCTAAGAGATAAAATCAAACATAGAGATTATTCCTTTAGTAGAAGAGTCGCCCAACGATTTGGAGAAAGAAAAGCTGGCCAATGAGTTGCTTTCTACCAAATAACACAGCCTAGCTCTTCTTGCATAAAATGAAGAGTTGAGAAAAACAATAGAATAGTTAAAAGATATCATAATTGAAAAATAAAAGAGTATCCAGCAACTCCAAGAGAAGAGAAACCAAATTATGAAAGAGATTGATAAAATGGGCAAGAGTTTTGTCTCCACTACTGATTCCATTGATCAGAAACCTCCAGCATCTCTTGGAACAATTCAAAGCAAATAATAGAACGATCGCTAAAATCGATAGAAAAAGATAGCTGCTAAGGCTCACCGTGGTTTTTCCATCCTCATGAAGTTGTAGCAACATCTTTATAAAGGTTTTATCCACGTATTTACTAAATAACTGGCTCGAGACGACGTAAAATCAATTTAAGCAGAAATAAATACGCTGATAAAGCGAAGCAGCGACATGCTCGATATTTTCTAGGATTACTTATGACTGATTTATTCTTATTAAGATATATTGCTCGTTCTTATTCAAATATATGGATCATTTATACATCATTTCATCAGATTAGAGGGAAGTAGGGATACTCACAGATTGAACAGGTGTTGCCACGGCGAACCTTCATAAACCCTCTATCACCCCATTCTGCGCCCCAAGAATTCTTTATACGCCAGTACTGTTCAGTCGATCCCACTACTAATACTCCATGGTCGACGTCATTTCCACATTCATCAAAAATTCCTGATTTGTAAAATGCCCAATTAGCTGCATCCACAGCAACAGAAACTGGTCCTTTCAGTAAAGCATTATAAAGACCAGTACACGTGATGGCCTTCCCATACGCTGTAATTCGATAAGGTCCATGCGTTTTTTTACAGTTCTGATCTTTTGCGACATAGGGATACGCCGAAGCAATGTTAACTCCCTTTTGTTGGGCATAGTAGTAAGCGTATTATAGTTCCCCGCCATGGCAGCCTTTGTTTCCATAGATATTAGAACAATCAACAAGCTGCTGTTCTGAAAATTATTGAGGAATTCCTCGAATCATATATGCACTTTCAATGGCGGCAATTGTGCTAAATGCCCAACACGATTGACACATACCTTGATTTTTAACTCTGACTGTCTTGTTATCTTGCTACCAATCGATCTATAATTCATAGTCAAGTTTCTCAAATACAACTATACTTGCTTATGATTTTGGGGCGTGAACGGTAAGACCAAGATAATTTTGTTCGAATTCAGTTTGAGTCATATCAGCAAATTGATTAATTTCCATGGTAAACGATTTCTCTTCTTTCTGATTGTGCGCATCAATTTTAGCTTTATTTTGAAGAAAGATGTATTTGCGATAAGTTGATTAATGTAAGCTGTATGTCCTCTGGTGAGTCTATTTAAAGATCTAAAAGAATTCTTCATTCTTATCTTCACCATCAATAATAAAGGCCGCAATCACAGCCAAACTGACAACAAATAGAATTTTGATCATCATCTATAATTATTATAGTATCAGAGATATTTATATCATTGCAAATTACAACAGATGAACATCTCCATCGGCAACCAGTTTTATCAGTTTATCCGAAGCAATGAACAATAAAATAATTAGGCACAGCATTAGATTACAGTCGACAGAGTTCATTCTATTTTATATCACAAGATCATGGAGCAATATCCAGAATCACCTGCTTTTGCCAATGAGTTTTTCAAAGAATCACTGAGAGAAGTTGCAGCAGTAATAATAACAGTTGTTTATCGCAAATAGGTAGGATTTATAAACACCCAAAACTTAGTCTCCTTTGTGAGTATCTTACAATACCTGATGGAGGCACAGAATATTAATTTTCCCAAATAGATAGAGCACAGACTACAACGGTATACTCATTCATTGATAATTATGCAGAACATTCAAAATCTTAGAAATATCTACGAAGATTCTTTAAATTCTGTCGCAATTGCAAATTTCTATCAAACAGTATTCATCAGTGCTTATCTTTATCGCATGCAATATATATCGAAGAAATTCGGGCTATACTTTACGAACGAGCAAATCCCAATTTATTTAGTCAAGCTGATTGTTTAGCAGAAATAGGGAAATTTATAAAAATATGATAGTCATCCAACCTCGGAATGGATCATATTGTCATTCATTTACTATGTTCTCGCCTATAAGCATGATGCCTTCAAACAAAAACCTGTGCTCAGTAAAATTATTGAGAGATATGCCCATTTCAAAAGATAGAGCGAAGCCAGTCGATCAATCAATGGCGATTAACTTTGTTGTTTCTACAACGAAGTTGTTTTGGCTGGTATCAATCGGATATAGAAAAGAGAGGTGGAACGCATGCTGGATGATGTCTTCGTAAACAGTGATGTAGTGGGTAATATTATCGGTATTATATGTCTAATTTAGTCACGCCCATACTATGCTAAAACAATACTGTTCTGGACAACATCAGTTTTTCGTCATCATGGGAGCCTTGATTCATATATTATTGAAGTTATCATACTTTGTTTATGTTGGATTGACTAATAAGCTTAAAGATAGACTTTTCTCCTCAGCCCAATAGAAATGAACAGATATCCATAAATAGTTTGAAAAAAGTATAAAATAAAGAGTCAATTGAAAACAATGAATTCGGACGACCATTCATAGCGAAGCGATTTTACATGTAAATGCGGCAAAACCTACCGTTCCTATCCTGCAGCTTATACTCACATAAAGAATAAGCACAACCTAGACCAAGACTTCGTCAAAAACATATTGAAACCAAATACAACTTTGTTGAAAAAAGGGAGGCCTAAGCAATCGTCTCCCAAAGAGCAGTCTTTGGAATATAAAATACTGACTTTAGTGGAATGCACTATCATCAAAATTTACGATGAGTTAACACCATAATTGGAACACATTATACTTGACGGGAATGAGGAGCGAAGTGAGGATGAGTATAATCATTGTTTTTAGCGTCTATGCTAATAAAAAAGGTACGAGCTGAGGGGGTTGTATTTCAACACTGAGGAAAAATTAGAGTAATTCATTCGACTTATCAACAAACATTTTACACCTGGAATTGCCAGTCGCGTAAAATTGATAATTCTTCTTTTGGGAAATCAGCAGAATTACGGAAAAGCACAACTAATCACAACTATGCTAGAGAGACTAAATCTCTGGGCTGCCAACAATCATGTGAACTAAATTATATTGGGAGCCTATAAGAGATGGAAAGAAATGTGTTCATCCTCCTCCCCCTCAGAAGAGAAGATTGCCGATTTAGAACAGTTTATAAGCAAATGATAGAATGGGAATATGATATCTACTATTCATCATTTACTATTCTTCTCTAATTGTTGTTTAATTATGAAAATACATATGGCTCTTTATAAATTAAGACTTCATGCATAAATGAAAAAAGACAAATGAATGAAAGATCACACAAAAATGTGATTATTGCTTAAGAATCAGTCGAATAAAATAAAAAGAGAACTCAATCCAAATTTACCACATGGGCAGATATTATACCCAAATATTAAATCGTAAAAGGTATTTAGGAAAATGGATATGATCATCCCAGTTAACTACAAATCAAAACCATCCAGTAAGTCACAAATGGAAAAGATATCCTATGTATCTCCCAATCAATTTAATTAAAAACAGCTGCATTCATAATTTCGGTTCTCAATTTTATTCAACCATAAAAAAGTGGAACCTTCCGGGGATCATACCTGCCATAACAATGTATGATATTCACCCACACTCGCGAAAGGGCAATCAAAATTCATAAGTAATTTTGTATCTTATCTAAATACTTTACAACTCCTTCACTAAGAATCGGTTGTTACTACGGTGGTGTAAAAATAAACTAAAACATAAAGTATCTCTGCAATTACGATCTGATTCCCCACATTGTCGTGGGTACTCCTGGCAGATTAAGCGACCTTGCTCACAAACATTATCTAATTACCAAAAATGTAACTGTTTGCTCATTTAGATCAAAATGTTAATAGTTGATGAATGTGACAAAATTATCAATAATCAAAAGATGTGTTCCGATTTTAAAAGTGTTATTGCTTCCACTCCTTCATCGAAGCAGGTACTCATGTTTAGCGATTGCTTGAAGCCTGAATCTAAAATTATTTGCTAAAATTTTATGATAGCTCCAATTGTTTTAAGTATCGATGAATAAGTTGTATCTCTTCAAGCAGTCACTCAATTTTGTATAAAGGTTAATGAAAATCAAAAGGTATAAAAATTGATGAGCTTACTCTCCTCACTGCCAACAACATCGGCCATCATTTTTGTGAATAGAGTTAACCGGGCCAATAAAATATGCGATATCCTCAAATATAACCTGTTTGATCCTGTTTGCATTCACTCTCATCTCAAGCAGCAGGATCGCATTAAAATGTATGATCTTTTCAAAATAAGTCAGCCTCAGATACTCGTGGCTACGGATCTGTATGAGCACAGCATTTATGCTTCACCCATCAATATTGTTATTAATTATGATTTGCCTATTGATAAATAGACGTATTTGCATCGCGTGAAAGGAGTCAGTAAATTGTCAACTAAGCCGCTAGTAATTAATTTTATTCGAATGAGCGACGATAATGATTAGAAGTGGTACGATACTGCGCACTCTGACTGTCTATTATAGTAAATTCAGAATTCATTTGGAACTGAGTTAAAGTCATTGCCGGACCCCTTCGACATCAGATTTTATTCATGATTGGTTCTAATCCTATAATGAATCAATATTTCCCATTATATTCAATTGAAGTGATTGCCTAGATTAGTCAATTTTATAAGTAGTTAGATATTGATTAACTATAATAATTTGAAAACAAACAAAGTGAGACTCATGAACCAAAGTACCAACGTCTTTGGCACTAAACCACAAACAGGTACTTCTTTTATAGTTCAGGGGTGCCTGGCATTTTCAATAATGCTGCCAATTCCACAACAAACAATTCTATGAATGGAGTCAACAATATTTTTAGTAATTATTCACATATTCAGCCAAACCTTCCACCAATAACAGTGCTCAGGGCCCTACTAATATATTTGGACAAACTGGATCTATGGGCATGGGAGGCAACATGCAATATAATTCTGGTGGCTTTGGATCGTTTGCTGCAAATAACTCCAAGCCTGCTGAGACAAACAAGGGAATTTTTGCTTCCTTAAGTACATTTATTTCCAATCCAGCTAATAATACTCAAAATCAAGGAGTATTTGGCGCCAAGCCGACAGGAATAAATCAGCAAAGCACTGGAATATTTCCGAATCCACAAACTCAGCAAGGCATTAGCTCCGCAGGTATTTTCAGCTCAGCAGGTCAAAAGAATTCCCTTCCAACCTCTCAAGGCATATTTAGTCCAAATAATCAGGGAGGTTTTTTCGGGGGAAATAATATGACAGCTCCCTTCAATCAAACCAATAACATGAATTCACCATTCAGCCAAAACAATGCTAGTTCTCCATTTAATAATGCGTCAAATTCTCCGTTCGGAAATAATAACAATACTCAGATCAGTGCCTTTGGAATGATGGGAAATAATGCCAATCAAATATTTCAAAACAATGCCAATCAAGGAAACACAAATATGTTTGGCCCTCCAAACCAGCAAATGAATCAAAATGTTCAAGGTGGGGTCTTGATGGGAGGAAATCAGAACATGCAACAACAACCACAATTTCAACCTCAATTATCATCGCTATTTCAAGTTCCACAGGGGAGTCCCTTGACTAATGAAATGATAAGCAGCACTAATTCCATGTATCACACTAAATTATTACTTGAAGAGCTAAGCAAAAGAATCTCATCCCACAGCTTGGAAGGTCTCAAGATTCATGACTCCAATACTTTTGGCAAAGCTCTCATCTCTTAACTTCCTTACAAATAGCAGATATTTACTCTCCTCAGAAAGTACTTGATTATTGATTCAGTAAAAGAATATTATCAAAGCATATCGAAAAGCTTGAGAGGGATCAAATAAATTTGGTGAATTTAAATCGTGAATGGAGCATGTCATTCAGTCTGAAATTGGCTCGCTACAAAGAGATGGCGATTGAGTCAATAAAGAGTCGTAAAATGATTGAGTAAGTCAAGGAAGAGATTGAGTAAATGGAAAAACACATTAATAACTTCATCAAGCCGCTGTTTAACGCTGCGCACTATAAAACAGGAGTATCCTTTATGGATCCAGATCAATTTTGTATGGAAATCGCGAGGAAGGTACACTCGAGGATGAGGGTGCTTGAACAAAAAGCAGATGATCTTATTTCTGCCAACAATATTTAGCAAGAAGAAAGTGTCGACTCTTTACAAGTTTTGAGCAACTTGGGGTAGTATTTCGAACAGGTTGCCGGTTAACTGAAAAATTTTGAGAGCAGGTATCATGAGATGAAAAAAATAATTACTCAAAAGAGACTATTCGGAAATCTCGATGAGATTCTTCGTAGAGGCAGAGAAAAGCAGGAAGGTAGCTCCGGGTACAGCCATTTCAAGCTGTTCTAACTCCTTAAGTAAATATAGAAAACACTGATCCAACGTTAAGAGGCTCTTCAAAGTAAGAATGACACGCTATTAAAACTAAATACTCGATGATGATGAGAGTGCCCTCTTATTTACTAATTTAAGCTCCCTCTTATCTATATAAAAATGAATGATCTGTTGTTATTAACTATTGTTGTGTACTTCTTATCATTTGGTGAACTAATATGAATATTGGTTAGGAGTACACGATGAAGTGTTAGGTGAGAGGCTAAAAAGATGAGATGTTTTTGAGTGTGGAAATCCAATCTTGTTTATATGAATAGTAAGCTTACTCTGGATGTTTTAGGCATCAGGATTTATCAGAAGAGTGTAGATTTATTTTTAAGAACATACCGCACCTCTACGTATGCATTGAGAAGGAAGGTATGGTGTATTTTGACGATTATGAGATGGTAATTAATGTCTGCGTACCCATTGCCTCTTAGATAAGAGAATATTCCATCCCCTTGACTCCTAAATGTCGAAGCGAGGCATTAAAGAAAAAGATAATGTTCTATACCCAATAAAAAGCCAAAGTTCAAGACTCATTTTTTGAAACAAAATAAACCAAGGATCAATAATTGTGGAACAAGAAATAGGAGCTTGCAAGAAGTGAGCAATAAAAATAGTCAGCGCTGCTTCTGAGAATGGATCTTGAGAAAAGGTCCAAGTAGTTAAACGATAAATTGGTGGAAATGAGAAGCGAGAGTGATATTAAAATGAGTGAAATACGGAGATACTATCCCAATCAAGTATACTAAAAATATCTCAGTACTAAGTAATTGAAAGATATGTAAGTTCGCCGCCAATTTTGGATCAAGGCTATCAGCCGTGATCGCAGGCGAGAAGTGAGGAGATATGTTAATGACAAAACTAAATTTGATTAGCAGACACAAATTATCATTAATGGGATTGAACTCCTAAAGATGCCTTTTGTTTAGGTATTTCCCTATTTGGAAATCATAGATTTCAGCAACAATAAAATTAAGATTATCGAAGGGTTGGCCGGTCTTATGCGACTTCGAAGGCTTAATCTATGCCAGAATATAATAGAAGTAATAAATGGTCTGTTGGATCAACAGAATCTTAAAGAGCTTTTACTTGATAGTAACAAAATTAAAAAAATTGAAAATTTGTTCCATTTGTCCAATTTGCAAATTTTGTCCCTACGTACTTCAATTAAGACTCAGATAAAAACTAAATAGAGATAGTTCCCGATTAGATAGCACAACTGTCAAAACTATCGGAAATTCACCTCGGTACGATTAATTTAATTAAGCAAATAATCAGATTCGAACGATTACTACAAAAGTGTAACAGATGAAGAGCCTAAAAATTTTTACTGTTAGTACAATCATATTTTATATAGTTGGTAATCGTTGTTATAACGATAAGAACAAAAGCAAGGAGATCATCAATAGTCTTATCAAAAATGGAATTAAGACTACTTTAACAGAAGATATATGATATTATCCCTTTAATATTCAATTAACAGATATGATTATAGTGCTAATTGGGCAATGAATAGCAAAGGGTAGTGAATCATAGAGATCGATCTTGTAATATAGATTTGACAGAACCGATCTTTTTGTTTTAGAACTTGCTCAGCCACTTCTATATTCCCTTCTTATTCAGCATGAGTTTTCCCAGTTCAATTGGATTAAAAGTGCTTTATTTTAGCTATTCGCCAATTTTCTCCTCTAAATTTTAGAGACTGACTGTAATCCTTTTAAACTCTGCCTTGATATTGTTGTAAAGGTCACGATTTCCGCTCATTACTTGCCCTGTTATGGGATCAATTAGTTTCAAAAGATTGTTTTTGAATTTCTACTATTCGATTTACACTTATTCATGTTTAATAAAACAGGGTTCATTCTCCTTAAGGCGAACTGCCTTGTTTAGGTTGTCAAACTGCTCTCCATACCATTTCAATAAACTCATAAAAATGGTTGAAATGTCAGCCGAGTGAATTTGAGGATTGGTATGCATGTAAGCTGCCACCATAACGAACAAACCATATGAACCTATGCCTCCATTGAAATTAAAGTTGAATCCACGGATATACATGATATATTTGAGTAGAATTAATACTCTTTGCATGCTCGGAATCTTTTCAATCCAATTTTTCATTAAAAAAGTGGATTAGAGACCAGTACTGAACTATTTGGTCATGCTATTGGCAGTATCGTTTTGGCCAACACTGATGTCCACACTGATAGTTTTAGCCACTGAAGAACTTGTGATGTTAAGAAATTCCAGGGCAGTTGGATTATAAATAGCAAATAAATCTTGTTTTCTTTTTGTTTGAATGAAAGGAATAGACACGTCTATTTATAGTTTCACTAATGGAACTCTTGCGTAGAGATAGGTTGAGCATGAGACCACCCACCCCATCGCATTTATTTGAACTGCTATTTCAGCAAGCAAATCTTTAATTTGTTCAATATCAATACAGGGCAATCCTACAAGCAGTATGTCAACGTCTGAATTGGGCAAAGAAAGACCTGTTGCATTGGACCCAAATAATACAGTATTTGCTGAAGCAAACATCATCTGAATGAAGTATCTAACTCTTTCAAACGCGATTATCTTCGATTAGTACAGGGCATTAGTCTCCAATCCAAGTTCGTCAACTAAATTATCGAGTTGCCTATTAATCAATTTATTCCAAATGCTTTTCCGAGATTAGATGAACACTTCCGTCTCTTTTTTATATTTCCTGCGTCTTCTTTTGTTTACACCATTATTCTATCGAGAATCAAGGGTTTAGTTAATAAAATGTTTGTCTGAAGATTGGCCATCTTAATTTATGACAAGACTCTATTTATCTTATTCACTGTATTTTTATTTGATATCTCCATCCTAGAGCATAGTCTTGGTTCTGATCTGTTAAGGTGAACGTGTTCGTTTGGGAGAGACATAGATTAGATTTTTGGATATCACCGATGGCTTGTTGGAATCACAACGATTTGATTTTTATTTGCCTTGTTTTTCTTATTTGTGGGCCTGAGTATCATTTTACTGTGCTAATAGTTTATTCTTAACTAATGGTTCCTCTTTGATTGGGGATTTGATATTTGGCGAATCTGCTGTTTGATCCACAGTTTTAATGGTTTTAGAAACTAGTTTTTCTTCGTGATGAGTAGTATGTTCTTATTCAATATCTTTCTATAATCTTTTATCTTAATCGACTACCAAAGGCTCAATGCGTAATTCTTGTAGTTTCTGATCTTTGCTAATTTTGCTTTAATCAATATTTTTCTTCTTCGGTCTGCGTCTTTTATTTTTCTTCGGCTGTTCCACTATATCCATATTTTAGA
>Ga0302188_10001259_pt1 | contig 20084 bp, 27 predicted proteins | sample II_Bog_E2_1_FD_198783 | JGI IMG/M metagenome (GOLD analysis project Ga0302188, IMG submission 198783) | Peat permafrost microbial communities from Stordalen Mire near Abisko, Sweden - II_Bog_E2_1 | ecosystem: Environmental > Terrestrial > Soil > Wetlands > Peat | place: Sweden: Abisko...
TATACTAAATCAATCAGATATGAATTTTGATCTGCTTCCCCAACAGTGCGCCGTTGTTTTATTTCATCAGGATAGTCTACACCTTCTCCTACACCTAGTTACAGTAACTGATTGCAATCACGTTTCCTAAAAAATTGAAACTGGCTTTGTAAACTGGTCCCTCAAATTTTCGAGATTCCTTCAACTCCAAAGCCATAATCTTATCATTGCTGCCCCTAACATTCCAGATTTTCACTGACCCATCCTTCATCCCCCAAATCGTACCTCTGAGCAAGTAATAATGAGTTTTTCGGACTCAATCAGGTAGGTCGGTCTCCATTGAACATCCCTCAACGCTTTCTGATGCGCTTTCAATCTATACAATTCAACCAATTGTTTATCCTCGTATTTCCAAATCTTAATAGTGCAATCCGAAGAGCCGGAGATAAGGTTTGGCATATCTTCGTTACTAATGATTTTTTTGACGTGTGAAAAATTGTCCATAATCCATTTGTTCTTTTCGTAGGTAAGAATTTTATGCTACCAGGCTAAACAATTGATGGCTTAGTTGTGAGCAGCTACCGCGCAGATTTCGCTGAGGTCTTAGCTTAATAAAACGATTGAACCATCAGAAAGACCGACACTGAGCACAACATCGCTTTAAATTGGGCAAAAACACAGAGATAAAGGAATGTACTCCATCCTTTTACACATCAGCTGAGCGATATTCTGCTTGTGACAGCTGAACAAATCGATCTATCTCGAGATTGAGGCCGAGGCAAACAGTCCAAATATAGGCAAACTCCAAGCAATTTTAAGGATAGCAGCATTCTTCTTTTCGTTGGTCTTTTTGCGATCGTTGCAAAATAGAACTTCTCTGTTTTGCTACTAAGTCTCAGCAGAGTAGAAAAGGAGCTCGCCATTGGAGTTGCAAACAGCCAGTATATTGCCCTGGTAGTTATACTGCTGATCGAGGATAACTCCTTCGTTCTTGTAGGTGTAATGAAAAAGTGGTTTGACTATTGATTCATCAGCCATGGCTCCTTTACAATAGCAATTATATATAAACTTAACTTAAGAAGATGATACTTTCCATCCCCTATCTTTGTAAACTAAATTCTTTGCTCGATCAAATAATTGCTTTTATTCTATCATCCTATTTAAATAAATGGAAAAGCCTATAATCCGCAAGCTGGCTCTACGGTTTAAGCCTGATGACGAAAACTATTACCCCATAGACGAAGCTGGTCCAAAGATGTAAATCAACTATTAAGACCGTCTTGGCTGTTCTCAAAAATTATCACAAGATTATATGTAGACATCGAATCATATAGATACACGAAAGACAGCAGTAACTTATCGATATTTAACGATCTTTTTGGTAAATTTGCCCTGGATTAGTGGGAGGATACTCTCATGTTTATTTTTGGCGAAAAGGAGTCGGGTAAAACATTTACTCTCATGAATTGTTCAGATTAACAGGGAGGGCTTTTCGGTTAGAGAGATTTAGGATTGCTGCTACATCTGATGAACAGAATAGTAAAAAATAGATAAAAATCTACATTTATAAAAATAAAATTTCGTTTCCATGCATTTACGAAGGGAAAAGCAATAAATTTGGGTGCTAAATTGGCTAAAAATGATCAGCTAAAGACAACTTAAACCAAACAAGCAGATGAATAGCTCATTGACTAGCAGTATTGCATCGAGATTGATGAAACAGATGAATTATCTGCCATTTTACTAAAAATACAAAAGCTAAAAGATGAATAAGCCTATGAGAGCAGTCATTTAGTGGTGTAGGCCATTTTAAGTTATGAATCTTCTTGGAAAAAGAAGAATGTTGTGGTATATATATTGCAATGCAGTTAAGCTTCGTACAATTGGCAGCATAGATTGTTTAAAAAGGCGAGTATGATTAGCAAAAGGAACTGCAAGGATTGATCAAAGTTTTGCAGAACCTGAACCGTATTAAAAATATGCCAGAATAAAAGCAAATCCCATATTTTTAAGAGAAATCGCTGACTCGACTTCTTAAACCTCATCTTTTAACAGTTCATAAATGGTATGTCCTCGGCACAGTCTCCTCCAAATCAGAACCTTCTTCTTTACAGTGTTTGACGTATCTTTCAGCGTAAAAATAATTCAACTTAGATTGAGCGAAGTCCAGTGTGATAGAGTAACGATATAAGGCATAAAGTGCTAAATCGAATGTCAGTAAAACTTACTGAAACAGTTGGTTAATCGTAACAAAAAAGTGATGTAAATCCTGAAGAAATGTATTGGACTCTAGCCCAATCAAATTGATCACCAATTCCTTTATAATCTTGACTGTTCAACCAAAAAGTAAAATCTAGGAGAAAAGCGCCGTTTGGCAGCCTCTAAAAAAGCTGAAAACTAAAAAACTTTAAATGAAATGTTAAAATAGATTGCAGAGAGGGAGATAAAGATAAGTGAGATAAAAGAGTAACAGCAAAAGAGAGTGAATGAGCTGGCTATAAAAAAGTAGACAGTGGTTATAAAAAAGAAACAATTATAACAGTTGTTGGCCTAACTTAATAACCCCATTATACAAAAATAGAGTAATATCACGACAAGTAGTTCAAGTCTTTATTATCGTCCCATTCCTGTGGCTGCAGTATAAAAGTAAAATTAATTTGAAAGCCAACCCTTGAGCTGTTTTTCTAGGGACGTATTCAGTAAACAGTATTTGGATGGGCATAGGAGCTAGTCTGGATTGTGTCATTAGGCATCAATTGAACCGGAAGTCTAAGGAATAATGTAGTTTGGTTTGAGAGGTGAACGTCTTAAGGGGAAGGAGATGATGCGATAAATCAGTCATCTCTTCGAATTAATTGGGCAGCAATAAATTGTAATTGAGAAACAGGTATCGACCTTGGGACATAATTTTAGCAATGGACTTAGTAATCGTATTAAAAACCGTCAGGATAAACTATAACTCAATATGTAACTGTTACGTCAGTGCCTGTAGGGAGGAGACGATGATGAGAAAAGCTACCGAGATTTCAAGCAGGAAGAGTCCCACTTCTTACGAATCCAGCAAGAGCTGAAGCAAAAACAAAAGCAAAAGATTCCCTCGTCCAAACAGTGACCACGATAAAATAGATCTGATTTTAAACTACTTTTTCAGCTTAAGCCTGCATTGGCTATATTGTATAATAATATCTAAATAGTTATCGTGATGGAGAGATCTCTGATTCGAGAAAAAGACACAGGTGTTCCTTCAGCCAGGTTGTCATTGAATGATCTCAAACAAATGCCTTTCTGCTGTATCGGGGTTCTTTAGATTTATTTTTCGGTTTAGCCCAAAAAAGGCAAATAGGGATAGAGTTATGAAATACCAATTCTGGGTGAATCACCAATAAAATAGTCCTAAATAAAATACTGCTCAGGAACTGCCTTCCTCATCTCGGATCGGTTCGCTGTTACATGCGCCCACAATTTCTTCGTTGAGGGAGAAATCAATGCAATCAATTTCTACTCCAGCCCTTATGACAAATTAGGGTAACCCATCAGAGTCCTGGACAGATGGATTCCTAAATAATATAAATACGAAGATAAGCATATTTAATGGGATATAGCTTTGATACAATTATAGAAGAGTGTAAAGCGGGATGGATATCTTCCTCTTCTTTTTAACTTCTCATCCACTTCTTTAGAATTGGAGATATCCGGGTATCAGGGCATAAAATAGTAGACCAATTTACTGAAAGGTTATTATCCGCAGAGATTTGCCTCTCAAATGTATAGCAAATTCTATGCGGAGATCATAGGCTCAGAAGTAGCGCACTTGAACTCGACTGAGCCTGGGAATAGCGGAAGTCCTTTGTTCATTGAGATTGGAAAGAAGAAGTATGTAATTGGAATTCACTGTGCGGGAGACAAAAACATAATATGCAATTACGGACTGCTGTTTAGGTAATAAAATATGAGTTTTATCCTTAGTTGCTCCGCTAAATTAGCTGACACTGTCAATTCCAAGGGCATTTACAGATATCTTAACGAAGATATCCGACCGTATTCTTTGTCGAGGTTTCATAATGAATTATATTTGCTGGCGGCCAATGAGTGGGACAACAGTCTTGAAAACAGAAAATTTTACTTACTTTATGAAATGAACTCCATTGCTAAATTGTCTTAAAAAAGATAGAATTGGCAAATCTCAGTAAAATATCCTATTCCGGACACAGGAAGATACTACTATAAAATTAGACTAGAACCAGACATTGGGAATAATATATTCGGAATCATAACTAAGGGGAGGAAACGAGAGAAAGTCAGCGGAAGAGGAGGTAACGAAGGATCAATAGGCTATATTAACTATAACGGCAACACTTGGCTCATGGAGAATCTCTATCCTTCAGACACGGAGGAAAACATAAAACGAAATAAGAAGGGGAAACCAGTACCATATTTGTAGAAGGGCAGCGTGGTCACTTTATACTGCGACATGGACAGGAAGATAATCCATTGGGTTTGCAACGAGAAATAGCTGGCAACAACAGAACTAACTGCCCCCTATCTAAGCGATCCCCTCTATCTCTTCGCGGTGTGCAGTTATGAAGGTGATAAAGTAATTCTTTTGAATTGAGTAATATCAATAACTGCTATAACAATTCCTAGATGATTAATATTAAGTTACAGAAATCATGGAGAATCAGTATTGATGCGTACAGTTGGAAGCAGTTAGAAACGAGTGGTCTATCAGTTTGAAGATGGTGTATCTCTCCTTCGGGTTTTTATCGAGGCAGCAACAGATAAAGTTCTTTATTTATGGGGAGGCAGGCTTGCTACGAGGGAAGTAGACTTCGTCTTCGATAACTTTAGATAGATCCTATTCCGTTCGTATTTCGAAGGGAGCCTTTCCAAAAAGCAGCTCATAGGCCAGCACCCCGATATTCCAAACATCAATTTTATTGTCATACTGCTGCTTCTGCGCAATTTCAGGAGAGGAGTATAGTGGTGACCCGCAGCGGGTATCTCTCAGCAGTGGAGAGTTGACGGACCATCCAAAATCGCAAATTTTGGCAATATTCTTCATATCAATAGATATACTTCATGAAAGATGATGTTTTCCGGTTTAATATCCCTGTGCAAGATGTCGTTGTCGTGCATAAACTCAACAGCATGGCACACCTGCTTGATAATCGATCTAATCTTTTACTAGCCCATCTTTTTTTAAGATTTCAACAGGTGATAGAGACTGCCCGAGTAGCATAACTACATCAGCAGAAACAGGTCATTATTTTATACGAAGATAGAGTACAACTGGATTATGTTCGGGTGGTCAAGAAAACTTTGAATTTTGATTTAACGAATCCTTTGAGTCAAAACGGCAGCATCGTCGCCGAGAAATGAATTTTGGATGCGTTTCAGTGCGCAGATGAATCCTGTTCTTTTATGTCTAAGTAAGTGGATGAGTACCTAACAAGATAGACAATTCCGAGTTTTCCCTCCCCTAAATATTTAATAATCACAAAATCACTAAGTTTTATCTTTTACTGAAATGGCAGGGAGATGTCGTCAACGCTGTTGACCGAAGACTTGCAGGACTCTGTGGAAATGGTCTCTTTGAGTGAGCGTATTTTCGCGACTCGTCTCATTAGATTTTGTATTTTTTCTGATTTGGGCAGCCTATTATCGGTCAGTTTTTATTTTTGTACATCTTTTTAACTTGCCATTGACAGAGCACCAACTGATTTTTAGGAAGGTTCTGTGTGCTATTTGACAAAGCCTTGGGATGGAAATTTAATTTTTTAGTCGAAATGGGTCTTGGGTTTTCGTAATATTTAGCAGAGGTTTTTGGCTCTTTTTAGGTAGGATTCTTAGGCTTTGGGGGAATCGATTCGCTCGCTGCTGTTGGGAGAATTGAGGTCTTCTTCCAAAATGGGTTAAATACTCGTGATGCTTCTCCGAGTTGACAAGGTTGATTTTTTATTCCTATTACGACAATGGTCGTTAAGTGGCAGTTTGCCCATGACTTTAGTCATCTTTTATGACTCTTCTAAGAGTTTTTGCTCCAAGCTTTAGAAGTATTCGCAATGGTCTTCGTCCTTAACTTTGACCAATTTAATTACGAGTGGTTTGGGTCGATGCATATTCATAAATTATTCATTATAAGGTTAAATCAACCAAGTAACGTAGTAATATTGATTTATCAGGTTGTAGACATGTTTTGCTATTTTTGACAGCGATAGGCATATTTATCAGCAGATAGCATCATATCAATATTCCGGTAGAATTCAGAAGATACCATATTTAATGGTTCGAAATTATCCACTTCAATTTATTCAACATTTTAATTTATACTGGTTGATAACTATTACATTTGTAGTTAAAATTGATCAACGGGAAGTATGAATAGCAGTTCTATCGATCTTCTTCAGTTGCTGCAAGATAATTTTAAGCTTGTCCTGGTTGACCTGCGCATTGGGAAGTCTTAAACTGGCTGCCTCCACATATCTAGGAGACTTGTTCTATAGGGTGGATAGTTGTGAGACATTCAAAGTCATACTCTTTCTGCGTGATAAGCTGGATGCGTTATTGATTGAGTTGTTCATCGCTTCAGCCACTTCCTTCACTGGTATGCTCATCGCAGCTAGGTACTACTTCTTGGACTCCACCCCCTTGGAGTGGTACTGATTAATTTCCTCCATCAGCTTCAGCTCTTCCTCCTCGAGTCTCTGGAGTTCCTTCTTATCTTCCTATTTCTTCTTCCCGCTTTAAATAATGGTCTGCGCCTGCTCCGTATATATATTGGTGAGTTTATCCTTCCAAAACCTGATGTATTTCTCTTTGGCAACCTGTGACTCCTCCATAATTTTACGTTTCTTCTCCCTTTGCTCCGATAGAAAGTGATACTCCATTTCTTTCAGTTTTTTGTTGTGTTCCATGGATATATTCTTAACTTCTCTAGCATCATCAAGTTTGACCAGATAGATGGCCTTTTGTATATCTTGTAGTTACTTCTAATGGCTCATCCTCAGGTCTTGATTCTTTTTTCGAAGCTACTCTATCTTTTCTCTCTACTGATTGGTGTCCTTCTGCTTCTAAATTAAGGATGGAATACCCATTGGTTGATTTTACCAACCTATACCTTCTTTTGAATAACGTCCTTGGTAAGCTGTTTGTGCTTCTTTACGTTATCCTTCTACTTCTGTAGCTGCAGTCGCAACAGCTCCACCCGATTTTTCATGGTTTATACGTGCGAGTCCAGTTTTTTAGCCTAATTCTTCTCGTTAGTGGCCGACAGTTCGGGAATCATTCGTTTGGCTTCGGTCATCGCTTATATTTAATTTATTGATAATCATGTGACGGCTGAAAAGTAATAATTGTGATAGTAAACCAATTTGGCTTGTTTAATGCAAATGATGCAGTATTTATGATTTATTCAATTTTTTAATGATGATTAAGCAAATAATTATACAATTTGAGTTGATGAGTAACTCTATACTTAGAAGCCTATATTATCTCTCTTTCTTCGAGGCTATTATTCAAATCTGATTGGCGAATAGCGTCTTAATGTTTATACAATTTAAATCATATCTCTAATTCCCTCTTTCACCATTATCCACACAATTTGGCCCGAACATTTCCGAGAGTGTTTGATAAATGTGCCTGCGATATAAATGTAAAAAAATGTGCATTGATTTATAATATTTAGTTGTAGATGACTCCGTAGTAAATCGCTGACAAGATGAAACAGGAGATAGAGCAAGGTAAGACACTTACATTTTACATTCTTTTTCCATATTTCGACTTACTTATATAGGTTCCGCACTGACGCAGACCACTCTCATCTAGCTCAAGAAATATTTTGATGAGCTCAAAAACAATCAAAATCTAGCCAACAGCCGACCCCAAGAGCTTTTACTCTTCAAGGAGAAGATGATAGGCTTTCTCTTAGCTTCGCTCGTCAAAGGTCAACATTCACCTAAAGATAAGATCCTCATCCTGGAGATTCTGGAGCGAGATCTAATCAGCTCCAAACACAATGTAAATCTATTCAACAAGCTATATAGCTACTTGATATAGGAAGACGAGAACGTGGCTATTCAGGCTAGTAAAGCCATCGATGCCCTCATTAAACAAATTAACGAAGGCCAGCAGTCGACTCCTAATCCTGCTCCACTCGACAACAAGGCTCACTATCTCAAACTGTTCTAATTTCTGAAAGATAAGACGGAATTCCTGCTAAAGCTAAGCTAACATGTTTAGGAGCCATAGTTCAGAGTATTTAAGCGGCAAGGGTACTAGGAGAAAGATAGAGAGAAGGAGAAGGAGAAAGAGAAGAAAGAAGTGGTGTTCAGAAATAGCAAATCGCTCAAATTCATCAATCAGGTACCACACCTGTTCATACACCTCATGGCCTATGTGGACACCACCAACAGACCGCAAGAAGATGACCAGAAGATTAGCGGACTCATCAGAAAGTCAATTGAAAACATCGTGCAGGCTTTAAGAAAGACTCCCTATGAAAAATTCTATAATTAGTTCAACTACGATTTCAACAATGAACTGTTCGGAGTAATGACCAAATTGTTGCAATTTCTGTTCATTAACCTAAGATCAGACAAAGACCAAGGCGGTAGTGCAAACAAGAGCAACCTCAATCTCAAGAAACATATTGCCGATCAAATTGAGCACATCCATGTGCCTGAAGTAATAAAGAACTTCATATATCTACTTAAGAACTGTTCGGAGGACTATCAGCTGAACCGGTATGAGATTGTCAATCGATTGAAACTGTTACTGAACAATTTGGATAAGTCCAGATTGAACAAGTCTGATGCGATTGAGATTATGCATGAGATTCTCAATGAAGAAACCATCTTCGGCCGGAAGAAGATATTGGGCGACTACTCCAAGAATGCTATCTGTAGCTATTGGATTGAGATGATTCGCAGTCCTGTTCTAATCACCAATATATTTCCGGCTGCCCTGCTATCAGTTAGAGCAGCTCAACAGAGCAACCTACCTGAGGATAGTCCTTAAATCACAGCTTGTTTTGGACACATCGAACGCCTGGTCGAAGAGGTACTAAAGACCATGTTTGATAATACTCTTTATCCATCGGTGCAAGAGAAGTGCATTGAGTTAGTTACTTATTTGATAGATCAGCTATTTGCAGAGGGAGCTGACAGTGCAGACAACATGACTGTACTCAATAACAACGGAGTTGCCAAAAAAATACAAGAGTGCAAGCTAAAGATACTGCTGAGAATACTGGACTGTGCTTCGCTCAAATTAATGAACATCCGCCACATATTTTAGGAGATTGATGCCTACGTTACGAATAAGCTGGGGCATAAAATCACAAAGAAGTAGTTGCCGGAGCCATTAAAGCTGGAACATATGCAGCTTAGCAGCTTAAACGTTTCAGTGGCGGAGAGCCAGGACTGGTAGTAGGACGCCATCAAATTCATCGAATAGCAAAATGATGAAATTGATGGATCATTGCTCACAGTCAGCGTGGTGCAGAATAAATTCATTACAATATACTAAGAAGAGGATGAACTGTGCTTCAATAGCCACCCCGTTAAACTGAACAACTACACCCTCTATATGAAGGAGGTCAAGACCAAGCTGCTCGAAAAATGCATCACCCTCGCTCATAAGATAACTAAGACCTTCCTCAGCCAAAATTTGGATGTCTATAATCCTATGGAAATTGCCAGTCTCAAAACAATCTACTTCATACTTTCCAACAAAAGAGCACTCACTGCAGATCAATGCCGTATCCTTTCCACCATCCTGAAAAATGGACTTAAGATCTTTGAGATTCTGCATGACTATGATCTGCACTCTGACGACCAGAGCAATAAAAAGGGTCATCTCAAGAACTTTATGCTTATCTTCGCACAGATTTACGACCCTGTGAACTTCCGAGACATATTCTAACCTAATATGAACTAATTCTTCCGTAACCTCATCAACTACGCCAAAAACTGCGCAGACTACTGCCTGCAGTTTGTATTGATCTAACCATACTGTTCCAACAATAACCCGTCACAGCCTTTCAACAAGAACATCGTAGAATTGCTCACATACAACTTGATCCTGCGCTTATAGAGTACCTCCGACCAACTCGACCCCTTCCACGAATTCTACAGCTACAAACAGGAGTACTTCCTTTTGCTTCAGAAGCTAATCAGATTTCCCTTTCGTTGCCTCAGCCGTTATTCGGACTAAAGTTTTATTCGCAACTACTTCCGGCAGATCATCCTTTTCCTCACCAAGAAGGCGCACACCTCTCGTTTCTGCCTGGACTATCTGCACCTTATGCGTACCCTTTTTAAGAATATACTGTTCAACTCAAACAGAGAAGCAGCTTCTCCTCTTTTCAGTGAGTTCTATGCCATCTGTTGCCGCAATTCACAAACGATGCAGGGTCAGAACACCACTCACTCCGTTTTTATCAACGTCAACGTTCTCGATAACTTTCTGAGGTTCTACGAGACAGGCATTCCCGAATTGGCAGACATCGTCACTGAGCTGATCATCATGCTTCCTCTGAAGAGTAAGCATATAATTCAATTCGCCAAGCAGGGGTATATAGTGAAACCTCTGTTGCACTGTTTGTGCCTGATGAGTGACTACAACTACTTGTTACGCACACTTAAAACCTTCTAAATTATAATTTCTCACTCCGCAGCAGATTAAATTAACCAGTTCCTGGAAGGAGTCAAAGATAAACTCATCAACCGACTCTTCGAAATGGTCGTCAGTGAATACAAGAGCAACGATCTCAAACCTGAGAAGATTAACAATGACCTCTCCAGTCTCAGCCTGAAACTACTCGCCAAATTAGGAGCCCTCTCTCGCAACCGTGACATCCCAATTTAAGTGATCAGCAAGCACACACCTCTCCAAACTCCAACTGATTTCGAAATAGTGTTTCGTGGGTTCAATGAGAGCCGCAAATTGACAGCTTCCATGAGCAACTGCATTGAGTACGCTATATAGATCTTTCACAAGCTGTTGGATTCTTACTATCAGTCGATTATATTTATCTCGATGGAAATGATCGAGAAGAGTTTCGAGTTGCTCGCGAACGTCCTGCCCGTGGCTTTGGGTAAGATGCACCCTCTTGCGTAGAAGATAATAAACGTATTTGCGGCTATCCTTGCACTCTCTTCCAAATATCTCACCATATCTCCAACTATCCTTACTAGAATTCGAGAGCAGATTAAAAGCCAGATTAAAGAGCACGCTGAAGATGTGAAAAAATAGCTGAAGACATGCGGATTGACGGCGTACTGCAAATTCTATCTCCGCACCTTAGTGTTAAACCTCAATGAAAGGGTGCTCATCACCAGAGAGGAGAACTTCATCAAATAGATCTCACAATAGCCTAAAAAGTTCATCTGGGGACTGTTGCTGGACGTGGTGGAGGAGACCAAACTAGCAGATGCCCATAACTAAACTGTCCAATTTCTCATCAAACTGCTCATATCATCCTGCGTGATGCTAAAGAATCCACATCAGATTAAATTAAATCCCTATCAGAACGACTACAACCATATTCTACCATTTAAGAACGCCGCCCTTGGAGCACTTGATGAGCTCATCAGCAAAGCACCTACCTCAATAATTGAATAGACATATCCAGATATCTTGGAAGCAGTATTTGTGTCGGTGACAGCCATTCCAGATATTTTGAACCTTAAGATCATGAAGCATCCCAGGGCCATTGCCCATAAAATATACAAGTACATGCTACAGGACTAAAACGTCTATCTTGAGAATTTCAACACCCCTAAAGGAGAGCGAGTCTTCAACTGCATTCTGGATAACCTTGTCAACTATTCCACAGAAGCGCATGAAATAGCAGCCGAATTTCTATTTATGATCATGAATGAGACCAATCTGAATCTGCATGAATTGATGTACGGTAACACAAATTGGGATGAGATCTGCGATGGTACGGGGTACGGTCGTAGTCAATCCAAATTAGCTCTCTCTGATTTCTCGAATTGGAAGTAGAGAGAGAAGGAGTTCAAGCACGAGCGCAACTTCCCAGTGGTGAACCTGATCCGCCAGCTATTGAGAGTGGCTCACCTTGTCAATGAAGAGACCCTCAAGAACAACACCAGCATGTTAAAGATGCTACACAACTGTTTTGCTACCTTTTAGATTTTAATTTCCATCAAAAGCAAGGGAGACAAAAATGGGATACGCTGCTTTCAGGTATTTCAGATGCTAACCATTCCCAAGGAGGAAGGGGAAGACGGCATCGGACTGAATGATACATTCAAAAAGATCATCAGCGTTGCACAACAAGTTATTGCTATCAATGACAAGATTTATGAGAATTTCACTAAAATCATCATCGAACAGCAACCCATTCCCCCTGCCACAACTGTTCTACAACAAGGAGTCGTACGCCCAAATCCTCCTGGTAATGCAGGACCTGCTCCAGGTCAAACCAATCCTGCTGCCAGACCGCGTGAACCTGGTGCCGGTCAGCAACCTCCGCCTGCACCTCCTAACAGTCAAAGTTTTAACATAAATACAAATACATTCATCGACGATGAGGAATACGGGTTAAATATCGAGGACTTGGATATGTAAGTAAAGTGTTGGGGGAAATTAATTGGGTCCATCCTCTGTTTTCTAAAAACAATCCTTCTGAATGAAACTATTTTCACTGCCAGTAAGTCTATGCTTCGTCGAAAGACTGACAAAACTAAACTCATTGAGACACGACTGGAGATCATCTTCATTATGTTTTAACTCATAGGAAGAGTGGATAAAACAGTTAGGGAGACTGCTTATCAGTGCCTTAAAGAATTATTGGCACGAGAGGAACACCCAAAAGACTTAATTCAAAACGATGAGAAGCTGAAACACATCCTTCGCCCAGTGCTCATCAGCTTGCAGCTCGACTTTAAGAAGTTTACCCCTTCTTTCCTGCATATGTTCCGTAAGATACTAAAATTGCTGACCCAGTGTTTCAACATTACTCTCATCCAGAAGTTGGTAGACAAATTACGGGAAATGTAAAAGACAAAAGAAGCCGAAGCAGCCAATCAAAACAAGGCGTTGCCCACCCAGCAAAACGCAAAACATCTAAACTACTCGGAGATAACGCTTTAAACAAAGTGCATTGCCAGTTTTCTGGCTTTGTTTCAACATCTGGCTTACGCTTATCACAACCACCGCTCTTCAAACTACACTGTCAACTCGATCATCCTAATCTTCAAATACGTGGGCAACATATGCAATTACTTCACGCCAAAATTGGGGAAATATACCATTCAACAAAGTATAAAGACCACCCTCGCGCGAGTCCTCAACACAATGTGCTAAAAACTATCAGGAGATGCGATCTTCATTGATAACCAAGATCGGTAACTAGATCTATAGAACTTCCTATAACTCATCAACCTTGACGATTCATTCCCGCTCAGGGAGAAACTCACGAGAGAGACCAGCTATATGGATAAAGCCTTGGCAGAGATGTCAAAGAGCAAGAAGAAGGACTATATATTGTTTTTGGAGATAATATTAGTACTTGCTAAGCGCAACAACCGCTGGCTAAAGGGTTTCACCACGCTAGGCGAGCGCATTATGAAGGAGCTCAACGATGCAGTCCAGAGCAGATATACAGCTAAACCAGAAGATCGCCGCTAATTCGAACTCAATTAGAAAAATGAGGTTATTATCCTGGCTAAGATACTTCTATAATATGTGGAACAAAACACTGAAGACCTCAAGGCTCTATTCTCGCTTGTGAACGTGTTTAAGCTACGAGCTACTCTTGACTTGCACTTCATTCGTAAATACTTAAAGTATGACTTATACGAAAACACCTCTCCTGTTGTGAAGCGACAGATCTTCGTATAATTCTTAGCGATGATGCGGGGCGCCCAGAATGGTGACTCCTAAAAGCTAATCGCAATCAGTCAGAACATAATCTACCACTTCGTCCTTCTGTAAGTGAACAAAGTATAAGGGGAAAGGCAACTATTAGTAAACGACTAAGACTTGCTTAAATTATTGACTGAGACAATCAAGATATGCCTCAACCCACGTAATCTTCATAATAAAGGTGTTACTCAATCAAATTTCAGACAGAATGCAAACATATATAGGATTGCTATCGAAATGCTTCAAATTAGTAATTTGGCTCTCTCTGCCTTGAAAAACCTGCTAAATGAAGGCTATCGAAATGCCATGCTGCTCACAGTATGGGGATTGCTGCGGATTGAGGATAAGATCATAAAAAACTATGCCTTTGTGTGGACAAGCAACTATATCCGCACCTTTGATGGATTCGATTCCAGCAAAGCCCTCGGCTTATATCTCACTCTAATTCGCGGGTTGGAGAGTCTGAGCCAGGGAGACTACGAAATCGGCGCGCTGATAAAGAAGGCCCTTAACATCCTAATTCCTTATTGGGACACGCGAGCTAAGACCACAACAGCTTCGAACGCGAACAGTTGGATCGACTGGTCTCTGAAAGCAGTGCACGAGTAGAACAACGAGCCGAACAAGCTGGTCCGCTTCTGGTAGATCGTGGTGAAGAACCACCGCATCTTCCACAAATTCAAGTAGTAAATTAGAGATAATTTAGGAGCAAATTCGAAACGCAGATGGTCAACTCCATGCAATGGCTCATGGTCGCCAACAACCCCACCTCCACTAATCCCCTCGTCAAGAAAATCGCTTCGGACATGAGCTTTATCTACATTGAGTGGAAGTTCAAAGAGGCCAAACTAAAATTGGCAGAAGTTGCACCCGAGATGAAGGTCAAGATACTGGAAGACACTCTGAACGACAGAGCAGCTGAGATATGCTTGAACTTCTTTATCAAGGTGGCATTGAACAATAGCAGCGACAAAGATGATAAGGAGATCATGAAGCGCAGCTTGTTTCTGCTGAAGAAGACACTCATACTTTGGCCCAATACCAAGAAGAAATTCGAGGCTATCAGAACAGTAGTTAATAAACTTAAAAGTTCAAGCAATACTGCCAGTTTGCAGGGAGGCAGCGAAATGCCTTTGCGGTTTCACTATACTTTGCTGAACATCATCAGTATCCTCCTGATGTATGAACAGGACATAAAGCTGCTACCCCAATTGACTTCAATCTTCAAACTGTTATAACTTGGCGGTCATATTGCTCCTCCACGTTTCACAGCGCCGGCCCCTCATGGTGGTCCTCCGGGTACAACTATCTTTACGATGAACAACATTTATCTGCTAAATTTGTTATGCAGTATTGTGAGGAGATTAGTTGATATTGCAGTGGCTAATTAAAGCTAAGAGGAGAGTCAGCGACTTCTGCAAGAAATCCATCAGTATATTCGAGATGGATTCGAGCTGCATGTGATGTCCGGCAGCAAGGGGAGACTCAATCCACCCCAGCAGCAGGCAAGAACAACCCAACAACTTAAAAAGATAGAAATAGAGGTTGCTATATGTTTCCTGAAGATCATGTATGATGTGGACCCTAAAGCTATAGACATCCACCTCAACTACATAAAACAAGTTACCTCTTCTCTAAAAAAAATGTTTGAAAAAGGCTTCGAGACAAGTTCAAAAAACAACACTCCCAATCGAGTATATGAATTGCCTCTTCTCACTGAGGGAACCTTCACATCTATGCTAGAAAAAAATCTATAAATCAAAGTGGAGCTCATTAAACCGGAAAACCTCAGCCAATCTGAATAAAACTACGAGAAAGATAACATCAAATCATACGCAACTCGACGCCCTTTATTTGTGATCCTCCTTCGTATCCTTGCAGCCAAATTCAACTCAATCGGACATGCCGAAGACCAAGCCAACATCTTGGACATCTTCATGTCAATATACTAGAAGATTCCTGACCCTGAGTTGAAAGTATAAGTGATAAACATCTTGAAATGCATGTTCATTGGAGAAACTGCCTTCAAATAAGGCATTCCCTAACGCTACGCTCAGATTGTGGTCATCAACTACCCACTGCGACGCATCTTCTATCTACTCTTTTAGGATTGCAACAAATTCAACGATCACTTCGAACGCCGCAAGAGCAAACCCAGCGATCAGAACTATAACATCAACGAACGCATCTACGAATAAATCACCACTAAAATATACTTCAACTTCCTCTGCCAATTCCTCATCGCTCTGCCCGCGCAGGAACTCACTCCAGCTTTACTCTAAAAGGTGAAAATATTTGTGTTGTATGCGATAAAGGTGGTGGATCCGCAGCTGATGGACCAGATACTATAAATCATGGACAGGGCCTATTCACGCAGCAGTCTGGAACTCTACATCAACCTGTTCGAAGACTATAGGGAACTTAACTGCGCTGATGAAAGTTTGCAGGGTGATGAGATCGCTCTCTTCTTCACCTTTTACCTCTATCGAAGGGCCATTAAGCAATATAATATCAGCGTGCATGCCTTCGGAGAATAACAGCCACAGCAATTTCATAGCTATTACCTTAATTTCTTGAAAGCCGACGTTTCCTCGACTTACCACAGCACTGGACTTTATTAAACTCTCAACACAGCCATATCACTCATGCCTGAGTCCAAAAACTTGCCAAAAATATTGAGGGAGTACTTGATAAATGGAAGCTTTAATGATGCATGGGGACAGATCGTGCTGAAAGTAGCTTTGCAGAGAGGATGCCTCAATCCTGAAGAACTGTTCAAAATAGCATCACGAATCAACGAGTGGGGTCTTCTGCTCAAACATCTAGAAGAAAGCACACAGGAATCTTCTAAAACAATTCTGGACTATGCATACAGAGCCTATGGAGACCATGATTTGGTTTTTGGCTTCCGGATGAACTTTACCCGCTCGCCCTGCCTACGTGAAGCCTTATTAAATATTCAACAACGTCGATACGTCAATACTCTTAAGGCTTTATCCACTTTTAGTCGTGAAAATTAATTAAAGATGTAGTAGAGTGAGTTGGAGGTCTAGAGTCTCGATTCTTTGCTATAGGAATCGATCCTTAGTGATATATCAAAGGTCTGCTACTAAAATTTAGACCAGTGGGATGATGTGGTTGACGGCCAAAGCAGTGACGTGCACGCGAGCATGTAATTCTTGTTTCACTCGTCCGGAAATAAGGAAAGGATCATGAATGTTCTTGGATAATTGGACCGGGCAGGATAGCGTCAATTTCCGTATTTTTATGGCAAGTCAATCATTAATTTCCTAGAATCCAGCAGTAGTCAGAACAAATAGCTCAACATATCCCTGCTCTTCGCACTATTGGAGTGGTTGAGTTTCCCAAAGAATGCTCGACATAATCAAAACCGCATGCTGGTTAAAATTGAGTGTTTGTTAGAGTTGTAGGAAGGGTAAAAGATTAAGGAGGAGAGTTTGGCTAGTAATTCCGAACAAACATCACTAGTAGATGCATTGACAAAGGTTGTGCAGTCAGTCTATACTCAAATCAACAGTTGGAGAGAGCGTATGCCCGACAAGTATGAGGACCTATCCACTTGGCAAGCAATTCTAGGTCAAAGAGTGATGATCTATGAATTCATGAAGACAAAGATGGTTCACCTTCTCGACAGCGTGGTCAAAAATCAAAACAATTTCAACAGTAACATCGCCACCGGCACTGAGAAGCTGCTCATCCCCTACACAGACATTGAGTGGAACAAACTTAAGATTATCAAGCAATAGCGCTACTTCCAAGTCTACAATCCAACTCACCACGCGCAGACCAACACCAACAATCTCTACCTCGACTAAACACTTCTTTATCATAAAGAGCTGTTTTATCACCAGCTATACCACCTTAAAGATCATAAGAAAGCCATCGAGCAGATGGACGCGCTTCTTAGGGATCACAAGGATCAAAAGGATGAATAACTTGTCAAGATACAACGATTAGAAATTAATAGACTTAAAGTTAAAGTGCTTGTTTAGAATCAGCAGTATGATACGGCCAATAACCTGCTTAGCGAGTCAGTCAAGGGAGTTGAACAACATTTGCTACCTCTTTGGAGAGACTGGCTGGTTCTCACCCTCAAGGCTTATGAGGACACTTCCAAAGTGTAATGGGCCCAATCAGCTCTAGCCATTCTTCCCTATGCTCTTCGCTACAAAACTCTAAAAACAAAGCTAATACTGGCCCCAATAATCCAAATTTTATCTGATCATCAATCGGATGCTGCTATTATGGACATGTTCAGCACAGTGATGGAGTTCATCCCAATAAAGCCCTTTCTGCTGTGGCTGCCCCAAATAATGCGGCTGGCTGAAATAGAACTAAAAAAGGAGGTGCCAGTCATTTACCAATGCATGTTCAAGATAATGTAGAAGTTAGCGATCTATTACCCCCAAGCCATGTATTTCTGCATCAAGCAATTCTTCAAGTCCAGCGATGCCAAGGCAGTGCGCGATGTGTTCCTCAACATGAAGAAGATATACTACAACCTCATGACCAAACTGGAAATGTTCAGTCAACTGCTGGTGGATGTGCATAAAAATGATAGTGTGCTTATTCAATCACTGGCAGCCATTTCACGCACTGTCACTGAACTGCATGTGCCCCTGTTCGAAGATTGGAGAGGAGAGGCAGAACCTCATCGCATTCCAACCATTGCACAGTTCAGCGAGGAAATTGAAACTGAGGTCATTGTTGGAAGTCGCGAGAAAGTAATAACCATGTTGGGCTCTGATGGGAAGTAATACAAGTTTAGACTATAAAAAGTCAACCGAGGAGATAGAGGAGATGGCTTTATTGAATAATATGAGGGTCTTCTCACTTCCCAAACTCTAGAAATCGCCAATAGCCAGCTGTCCTTCTGGAGAGAGTCTTCAATTAGGAAACTGCACATTCTCGAGGAGAGGAAAGCTTATTTGTTCAGCGGACAGGAAGAAATACGATTGAGCCGGTCAAGTCCCTACGTACTGACTCCCCTCGACATTCTCAATTAGTTTATGAATCAGTCTACCACTTTCGGGCAGGATTACCCTGAGACAGACCAAGCAGTACATATCGCTCTATTTAGTTATTAGATCTACCATCTGACGAAATAAACAAGAACATCAATAAACGCATGAAATAAATCGTGCCTAAGTCATTACTGAAAGACTATTTGGTTCGAAAAGCAGTCACGCACGATGATTTTCTCGCTTTGAGGAGAGTGCTGTCGTATCAATACGGAAGCATGCTCTGCCTGCATCATGTGCTCAGTATTGAGACCGCCCTCCCCAATTTCATGATTAATTTACAAACGGGAAACGTCACCATTTACACCCTACCTTTCAATCCCTAACCTGAAAAGCCGAGCTGCTTCTCACTGCGACTCTCCACAAACTTCTATCATCTCTTCAAGAGCACCTATATAAACGCAGGAATACTTCCTGCGATTATTTCGACTGCTGACGCCCTCAGCAATAGCAAGTACCTTTCGTATTACTTAGACTCAACTTTAAGGGATATTTGCAATTACTTTACAGCTAACTGCGCTCACTGCAAACAGTGTAAGAATGTGACCTTTCCCAGCGTGTCAAGGACATTGCGGGTAACTACGACAAGGCCGTCAAGCTTTTATAAGTAAACACTAAAATTGGGCAGCAGAACGATGTCCCCTATAGACTAAAATTCTGGTTTTGATAGTTGCAATCCATCTTATTATAACCAATTTTAAATTCTCTTTTTCCCGATGAAAGACAACATCTAAAGGCATACCTTAAATATTCTTAAACATAATTGTACAATGGATAATTATTGCTTTCTGCATCAACGATCTTAATGTTTATTGTGAATAATGTTGATAAATTTATTAAAATACCTCCACAATAAAATTGGACTCACAATATAATTTTTGGATTCTTTGCTATTGTTCGAGGATGTTGAGCACAGAAGCAGTCAATAATTTATAAATCAAAGGCTCAGCTCCACCTCAGTTGCATGATCATTCTTTTTTTGAGGAGACGCCCCTATGGATTAAACAACAGCATCATCATGGTTTCATACACTAAAAACAGGCGGAGAGATATGAGTATATCAAAATTGGAAAAACCTTTGGATGGGAAACAGTCAGATACATCAGCGTGGTGGGAGATCATCTATTTTATTATAACGTACCAGTTTGGCTATTTAGGAGGGCCGCAACA
>Ga0302188_10001266_pt1 | contig 20055 bp, 16 predicted proteins | sample II_Bog_E2_1_FD_198783 | JGI IMG/M metagenome (GOLD analysis project Ga0302188, IMG submission 198783) | Peat permafrost microbial communities from Stordalen Mire near Abisko, Sweden - II_Bog_E2_1 | ecosystem: Environmental > Terrestrial > Soil > Wetlands > Peat | place: Sweden: Abisko...
ACCCCAACCCCTGCCTGTTTATAGCAAATATTGAATCAGTATATGCAAGTGAATAAAGATGTTAGGCTGCATCTATATTGTAGCCAAACTTAAAAATAGATATCAATAAAAAACTGTTTAACTTATTAAGCCTAACATTTGGGCAGATGATCGTTAATAATTCTTTTTGACAAAGATTCTATCCCTAATATTTTAAATATAATCAATGTCCTACTTCTTTTCTGAGCGCATTACATACTGCGAGGCCCTCTTGCCATCTGAAATCGCATGGGATGTGTTCAACTAACTCGGTGAAGACCAAGTCATCGCTCTATAGTCCACCACCATCAACTATGACAATCCTTTCGTAAAGAGTTATCGTCGCAACGAGGAAACTCTAGCCAAGATAACCATGATTCGTAACATGTTGTAACAGTACTCGACGTGGATGGACTGCACCCTTACCGAAGCAAAAGATGAGACTGTTGTCTGGAGGGAATTCAAAAACCGAGTCACAGAAAGCAAAATGGAGGGTTATCTATATATTAACCCAATAGAGGAAGAGATTTTCGAGACACATCAATACCTCTCGGGACAACTCCACGAAATGTAAAATCTCAACAAACGAGTCACCGAACTCATCTTAGAAATGGGATTATTAGTCACTGTCGCTAAGGAAAAACAGTTTCAACCCCTGTACGGAGGACGATAAGGATAAGGAGCAGTCAATATGAGTGAGGGGGATGTGGGCCACATGGAGGAAGGTTTTGGGCGAGGCAACATGTTCGAGAGTAAGTGTGTATGCCTCTCACGAAAGGATCTGATTATGTTGAAAAAGAGTTTATTCCGCATGACTCGAGGCAACAGCTGGGTTTACGAGCTAGAGGTACGTTCAGAATAACTTAACTCTTATTTCACAACGCCCAAGCATCGAACACTCGCAGCTGAAATTTTAACGAACAAAATCATTTGCATGGTGATATACCCGAAAGGTGAGAGAGGAATGCTACTGGGTAAGATCAACCGATTTTTTGGTTGCCTTGACTGCCACGTTTTGGTGGCTCAAATCAGTAATATTCTTGAAGAGCTGTCTAATATGGAAAGGAAGATAGTTGAAATAGAAGCTATGGAGGAGCTTACCCTCGAGGGAATTCGTAAGTACGTAATGCGACTGGTGGAGATTCGGCAGGGATCAACACTGAGTTGGCTTTGCTATATGGAAATGTACGCTCGCAAGGAACGATAGATATACCGTGCTCTGTCAACTACCAATGTTTCAAAAAACCTTGTGCGCTTCAATCTTTATATTCCCTCAGCAGCGCTTCCCCTCAATATTCAGCCTAAAGCCAATCTTCCTCCCCTAATTCTCAATGTTAAGGAGACTGATAAGATGCTTCCAAGCAAGTTCGATACCAACTGCATGCTTGAGGTCCCGCAATAGATCGTTAACACTTACGGCGTGCCTTCTCATGAAGAGATAAACCCCGCTCCCTTTTACATAGTGACTTTTGCCTTTTTCATTGGGGTGATGTTTGGTGACGTAGGGCATATGCTCATGGCCATTCCCTTGTTGATATATTTCAAGGCAAACATTTGGTTCTGGATGATAGTCCTTTTTATGGGTTACTGTGGGTTTATCTACAACTAATTCTTTGGAATTACTCTAGGATTATTTACAAGTTGCTACGAAGTGACCAGTGATGGCACAAGCTACAATCATCAGTCGGACTGTGTCTACTCAATTGGTATTGATTCCATCTGGAAGGTATCCACCAACGAAATGGCTTTTACGAACAGTCTCAAGATGAAAGCTGCCGTAATCCTCGGAGTCGTGCACATGGTGTTCGGACTGTGCTTGCGATTATTGAACAATCTGCGTCAGAAAAGATATTCTGATGTTCTAACAACTACCCTACCTCAATTAGTATTCATGGGCTGCACTTTTGTTTATATGGACTACTTGATTGTTTACAAATGGAGCAATTCATATTCAGATGCTACCACGGCTCCATCTATCATCAGCACAATGATCTCCGTTTACGTTAATATGGCGCAACCCAACAGTAAAGATCTTCTATTTTGGCCAAATTAACGAAGTACTGAAGTGGTCATTCTCGTACTGGCAGCTATCTGTGTTCCCATCATGTTGCTGGCAAAAACAATACTCATCTGCTGTCAAAGGAGAAGGTAATAGCAAGCATCCTCTCACATTTCATTGCAAGAAGAAAGGATGGAAAATTTAGCCGAGGAAATCGAGATGGAGGAGGTCCAAACCGAAAAATTATCCCATGACTAACTCTCGAAAGATGGGGTACGGAGAGTAGCCAACCATGGTATTCTTTACATAACTCAGAAGGAGAAGAATAGATGCAGGAGATCGCTGTACATAACTTTATTGAAACTATCGAGTTTGTATTGGGCAGCGTGTCCAACACTGCCTCCTACCTACGTTTATGGGCCCTTTCTCTTGCTCATGCCCAGCTCTCAGCCGTCATCTTCGAACTTACTGTGCTCAAGATGTTGGAGGGAGGGTATTCAAGTATTATCGGGGTAAGTTTGGTGGTATTCAGCTGTTTTTGGTGTTCCCTTTCTTCTTCCTGACGACCTTCGGAGTTCTGATTTGCATGGACAGTCTGGAATGCTTCTTACACTCGTTACGATTGCACTGGGTGTAATTCCAGAACAAGTTCTATGCAGGCAAGGGATATCTGTTTTAGCCCTTTTCCTTCAGCGGTTCTAAGAAATGATGTTTATTGAAATGGACTAAGTTGATGTTAAGCAAAATAGTAAATTCGTATTAAACCTGTCTCTGTATTGATATATTATGCCTCTCAACGCCATCGAAGTATATAACTATCTTACTGACTGACTACAATGCAGACAAAATTTACAATTCGTTCCTACTGCGCTATCTATGCCATGGGATCCTTGGCCGCCCTATGCTCGTTTGTCATGGGTTATGCCCATGTCTTCCTATCACAAATGGAAAGCATCTTGCAAATTAAAAGTCCTGCCTCACCAGAGCAACTCGCACTCACACTAACTCTTGTCATTAGCGCCACCAATTTTGGAGAAATCATAGGTATTACTTCTATTATACAGGTCCCTTTACCTACAAATCCTTATCCAATAAATACGGTTAAGCTCGAGCCATGATTTTGTGCAATACAATCGTAATCCTTGCAATTTGCCTACAGTTAATTGAACTCCGGTTCACATACCTCTTGGCTGGACGACTGCTTCTCGGTTTTGTAGTAGGCATAATGTCAAGCATTCTACCTCTATATCTTAACTCCATTGCTCCTCTATCGATCTCAGGTAAAATAGGCTCTATGAATCAAGTGTTAACTTGCTTCGGAGTCATCACTGCTTACTCACTGGGATTCATAATAACAGAGGATAAATCAGATGAGATTAGGTGGCGTATCCTCGTGGGATTTCCAATTCTTCCATGTATACTCAGCATCGTGAGCATGATATGGATTTTTCCATATGATCGGTTGGAAAGGCACATTTAGCGAGGAGAAAAATAGAAGTTAGAATCGTATCTGAAAGTGGTCTATGTAAATACAAGTATTGCGGACATCGAAGCAGAGAAGACTAAGGCTAGAGGCAAAGACACGCCTGGATAATACAAAAAAGAGATGGAGCGATATCTGGTGGCTATGGTGGTTATCGCTTCCTGCCAACTAGCAGGCATCAATGGCATATTTTACTATGCTAAACAACTTTTCCTTGACATTACTGGGGGCGATAAACTCCTCTCTCAGAAACTGATGCTGGGTCTGGCGTTTTGTCAATTAGTGTCAGCCACCATATCTGGACGTTTTATCGATCTGTTTGGACGGAAATATCTACTGGTGCGAGGGCAACGAATTTTGATAGTGCTGTTAATGCTTATTTTCGTGGTGGATAACCTCGAGGGTTATCTTTATTCGATGGGCAGTGCTCACTTACTTATTATTGTCCTCCTTTATCTCCACATAATAGCCTTCAACTTCTCTCTGGGCCCAGTTTGCATCATTTACGCAGCCGAGCTTGTGCCTAATTTCACTCCAATAATCATAACCCTTCGCAGTTTCACTTTCTTAGTTGCACTGAGCACAAACTACCTAATTCACTAATTCGGAATTGGGCAAATGTTCTTCATGTTTGGTGTTTTAAGCCTGGTCGCCCACTGCTACCTAAGTGATAAACTGCGCTAAACAAAGGGAAAGTCCAAACCCTAGATCTATGATCTGTTTGAAAACGAGCTTCCCTAGAACAAGTACGATGATGAAAAAGCCTCACTGGTCTGACCGTGTCGACAACTATCAATGATTTATAAAGATGAGTTTTACTCCATTCTATTCAACTAATTTTATATTTCTTAATTTATCAATAATATGCGATTGTTGACCAGAACACTCTTCAGACAGGGAACAGCCAACACGGCCCATGCCTTGCAGTATCCCAGTTATACCTTCGAGAGGGATATTCCTCAATAACAGCAACGAACACACTGGAATCTCTTCCATGCCATCAACTCAGCCATTGATATTGCTCTCGAAACCGATCCAACGTACCGACTATTATAGGCAGCACCAAAGTACTTGGAGAAGACGTCAAGTTTGGAGGTGTCTTTCGATGCACAGCAGGACTATGCGAAAGGTATGGAGTAGATAGAGTCTTCAACACTCCTCTCTCCGAACAGGGAATCGTAGGATTTGCTATTGGCATGGCCGTAGCCGGGCATACCACCATAGCATAAATACAGTTTGGAGATTACATATTCCCTGCATTTGATCAGATAGTCAACTAAGCAGCAAAATATCGATATCGTTCTGGAGGGCAGTTTAATTGTGGGTCTCTGACCATTCGCTCGACATGGGGAGCAGTTGGACACGGAGCTTTGTATCACTCGCAGTCACCAGAGGCATACTTTGCTCATACACCTGGCCTTAAAGTTGTAGTCCCCAGAGACCCTGTCCAAGCCAAAGGATTACTTCTTGCTTCTATCCGAGACCCTAATCCAGTGATATTCTTTGAACCGAAGGCTCTTTACAGAAATGCTGAGGCTTTAGTTCCAGTAGGCGATTATACTCTCGCTCTTGAAAAAGCCTAAGTTGTGAACGAGGGAAAGGACATTACTCTCATCGGTTACGGGAATCTGATGCGTACATTATAAAATGTTCGGCAGCTGGCAGAAAAATAGGGCATTTCATGCGAGGTGATTGACCTTCAAACAATCTATCCCTATGATGCATAGACCCTCATTAACTCTGTAAATAAGACAGGCAGATGTATAATAACCCACGAGGCACCCAGTGTATGCGGGATGGGAGGATAAATCTCAGCCATGCTGCAATAGAAGTGTTTTCTTTCTCTGCGAGCGCCTATAACTCGAGTGTGTGGTTATGATACGCCTTTCCCACTACAGTAGACGCTGTACCTACCTACCGAATGGAAAATTCTGGATAAAGTAAAAAAATTGGTAGAATTCTGATGATATGCATGTCCTAGATTGATTTATTATCTTAGGATTAGTATTCAAGCAATGAAATTATTATAGTTAAGGTCGATAAATTAATGGAATACATCACCCCCCACAACACTTCTTTTTTGACTACGCCCCCTTATCACCCCTTGACTCATTCTCCAGTGTCACTTTCTTTTATTATTCCTTGCTGGCAGACAAATCTCTCTTCTGCTTCTTGCCCCGCTTTATACCATAAGACTGAATACCGCCATCATTACTGCTTCTGATTACGCGTTGATCTCTCGAGTGTTTATCATTTTTACAATCTTTTCAGCGATAGTCTTAAACAATTCCTCAACTTTATAACCACTTTGTGCAGAGGTTTCATAGTACGGAAATCCATGACTATTTGCGAAATTCTATGCTTCCTGAAAGGTGACTTCGCGACTGTATAGCAGAAAATGTACTTTTATTTGATATCGAATTTGTTGCCAACGACTATGGTTTGAATCTTATCGTGGGAGTTGTTTTTCACTTAGAAAAGCCACTTGTTTAGACTCTCGAAGCTGTCGCGTTTGGTGAGATCGAATACGAGGAAGGCCGCTATTGAACTTTTGTAATAGGATCTCGTGATCGATTTAAAGGATTCCTGACCAGCCTGAATACATCAATCGATACTGTATCCCATATCTGTATTTTAATTGTCAGGTTATCGACATTGATGTTGCGTGAGCCGAACTCCACGCCGAGGGTGGGCTAATGATCAGACTTAAAGCGTCCCTCTGTGAACCTGAGTAGTAGACATGACTTTCCGACGCCTACATGGACTGATAAATACTGGAATCGCCAATGATGATGAACTTGAACATGAAATCGTAGTTGTTGGCCATGTAAATCCGATCAACTAAATCTGTTATAAGTAGAATAGAATGGTATTGATATTTGATATTGAAGGCAACATAAAAGAGAACATTTAGGAAAAATTACTATCCTCAAATATAGACAGGTATAAACCATTCACACATAGGTTTGATATTTGTTGGCTTGCTTATACTAAAACGGTCTTTGACTGTTTAATTTCAAAATGAACTTCAAGGAGGAATCCATTCCACTTATCGCTACTAACCAAGATAACCGTACATTTCCTATCACATAGAATTTTACCTCACAAGAGAGGCCAAACAGCTCCTGATGACACTTGACAAGCCCATCGCAGTAGTATCAATCGCAGGGGTGTATCGCACAGGCAAATCGTATCTTGTGAACAAACTACTAAAAACAAAGCAAGCCGGATTCCAAACAGGCTCGACCACCCAGTCAGTAACAAAGGGTTTGAACATGTGGGGTCGGCCTGTGATGGCTGAAGATGAGTATGGAAACGAAATGTTGTATCTTGTCATTGACAGTGAAGGAATTGGTTCATGCGAACAGGAAATTAAGTACGACATCAAACTGTTAATGTTGGTATTTTTGATCAGCAGTACAGTTGTTTATAATTCTATGGGAGCTATCGATTAGGTAGCACTTGATCAGTTAAGAGTGGTTGTGAACCTCAAGCAAACTTTAATGTCCCAGCCGCCTCAAGAAAAAACAAAACTTGTGTGGGTTCTTCGAGATTTTTCTTTGCAATTAGTCGATAAAAACGGCTGTGAAATAACTTCTAATCAATACCTTGATCAATGCTTAGAGGAAGGAAGCCAAAATGGTGTCTAAGGCAGAAAAAAGAATGAAATACGAAAAGCCATAAAGGAAGGACTGGGAAAGAAGTGTTGCTTCACACTAGTTAGACCAACCATCAATGAGTAGGATTTGGCAGATCTAAGTAAATGCAAGCTGCGCACTGAGTTTTTGGGCTAAATCGAAGCCATAAGGGAAGAGGTGTTCAGCGGAAGGAGATAGGACATTAAAAGAATCGGCGGATCGACTCTAAATGGCAGATTACTGATAGGACTATTGTAGGAATGCATATCAGTGCTGAACAGTAACGGTATTCCTGAGATTTAAACGGTTTGGTAATCTGTTCGTGAGGTGGCATATTAGTAATCTTTCGAATAGATTCGTACGAGAATGAAGCGATAGATGAGCAAGCTGGTGCTTCCCCTGCCCAAATAATAAATGAAGAATCAACTGAACGATATTCAAAACAAGTTCTACAATCTGTTGGAGAGATAGTTTACTGAGTTAGACAGCTTTAAAAAATATCACAAAGAGTTTCTGAGGCATACACAGAAGGTCAATAAAGATATCAAGACCAACAACTCTAAGATTATTAAGGAGAAGGTTATCAGTGATCTGAGGTAGTTTGTGAAGACTAATATATCCTTCCAGAATGTTTAACCCACCAATCTATCCTTGCTGAAAGTATTGGTGGATCGAATGGAGCTCAAGGTTAAGGGAGAACCCGAGGGATATGAATATGTGCTATCTGTTCTATTCGATTTGATGCACATTAGTGAACAAAAAGCCATTGCTCTGCAGAGGGAGGCGAGCTAACAGAGGAAAGTTACGGAGATGGGGATGGTAGAGAGGAAAAGCTACGATATTAATCTGATCACTCTGAAGCAGGACTATCACTAGGCTCTAAAGACGATTAACAATCTAAAAGTGACTCAGGAAGAAATAGAAAAACAGTCTGCCCTCTATAAACAGCAGAGTGATATCATTCGCAATAATGCGAGCAATTTACACCACGAACTGTAAGTAAAATAGTCCAGTTGTATCAAACAAATATAGGAAGTCAACCTTAAGGCCAGACAAAGGAGTGATTAAATGTCTCAAACTATTAAACGGCTCAGGGAAGAAAACATTCAACTTTAAAATTAAATTTCCCTCGTCAAAGAGGAAAGGTTGAGATAGGCTATCAATGATCGAAAGGAAGTTATCTTCGAAGAGAAAATCAAATAAAGCTGGGAAAAGTTTGAGGAAGAAAGACGCTTTTTAAAAGGAGAAATCGATAGACATCGGAAGTTAGCCTAAAACTATCTCACCAAGTATGAAGAAGAAAAGAAGTACAGAGAAAATTAGACATAACTGATGGCCAAATAGCGCTAGTCGTTTTCAGCTAAAGAAAGAGAGTTTGTGCAGCAGCTGAGATAGATTAAGACTCTCCATGCAGAGACAAAGAAGACCTATTGTGCAACCTTCGATGCTTTAAAGGATAACGATCGCGTTTTTAGAAGTATTTAAAACGTTTCGCTTTCGAATAGCAAGTTGGCAAGTTGCAGAAAGGGGCAAACCGAAGACAAGGAAGCTCGTAAATATTACGAATCCCAGCTGGAAAAAGTGAAAAATGAGCATGAGGAACAAATCAAATACTTGAATGATTCACTGAGCAAGACCAATCGACTCTGTGACCAACTCAAAGCCAAGTTCAATGAGCAGGAAATGCAATTGAAATTGTGTCTTGAGTAAAAGTATAGACTGGAGAACGATCTGATGGCCACGAGTTAACGATTTGCAGATACTGTCAGCTAAATATAGAGTGCCAAATAGCGATAAAGATCTCTTTATGAGTAGAGCATCGTGCGGCTGCTATCTAATTTGGACAGACGTGAATCTTTGCAGTTGAGTTCCCACCGCCGCTGATTCTTATTTATCGTTAACTTCTTGATTATATTTATCATATCAGTATGAACCGCAATCGGACGAAGGGGCGTAGTCTTCAAACGTCTCTGTTCATCACAAAACTGCAGGAGATGGTAGAAGTAGCTCCCATCTGATTTAGAATACTTAGATAGCGCCCGTCATCAGTTGGACATCCACCGGCGACTCCTTCAATATTAAAAATATCACAGTCTTCACCGAGGAAGTTCTGCCCCAATACTTCAAGCACCGCAACTTCAGTTCGTTTATTCGGCAGCTCAACATGTACGGCTTTAGAAAAATACGGCATGCCGACGGAGAGAACGTTTATATGCATTAATACTTTAAGGAAGGGGCAAAGCAGCTGACCAAAAATATTACCCGCAAGATACGAGAGGAGCGAGAGGATCGAGTGACCATGTATCAGCCAATGGGCAGGTAATAGGTTACGAAGAAAGACATTCAGTAGTTGAGATTGAAGCAGAAAAATCTAGAATAGATGTGCCGCCAATTCATGATGCAGAACCAGAGGCTGATGGAGGAAAACCACAGTTTGGTCAAGAAGTTAGAATAGGACTCCAGAGAAAAGGAGAGGAGACTGGAGGACTTCCTGATTCTGCTTCTTGCTCATAAAAATACCAAATCACTCACTTCTCACGATGCCCTCAGCATTACTAATTAATAATTCAAGGTCAATCACAGTTAGCAGAGGGATGCTTCACCCCTGGAAGTCTTAGCTAATAATTTGGAAGAGAGCAATCAGATGCATAGATTGAGAGATGTGATCGAAGGAACCTACAGAAAACACAGTCCAAGCAGACTGACCGAGCAAGTATATGAGAGAGAAAAGAGTGAGATATAAATTAATTTGGATGAAGAAGATAACAGTTTCATGTCCATCAATGATTTTATCAACGCTGACGATTATGACTCGGCCATACATTTGGAGGAGTCAAGATGATAAGTACGATAATCTCGCTGGCACAATTATTATCCCTCTTTTGTTTTTTCTTCTAATAAAGGAAGATATTAAAAGACAAAGGGGCAAATCATATTCATAAAAAGTAGCATGTGAGTTCAGGCTATTCATTTAAACATTTGATATTTCAAGTTTGTGATTCAATCATTGCTGTTTTATCCCTCGTTGCAGCGAGAACACTCGAATGTTCAGTAAAGATGCTCCCTGTCTGAGCACGCTGATTACAAATTAAAGGAAAACTACACCATCAATGAATGCCACAGCCCCAAAATATATAGTAGGATTCACATCCAAAAACAGAAAAGCAATCGAAGGAACAACAATGGAGAGGGTGCCATAATTGAAAGGATTATATGTTTGCTTTGTCACGAAGTACACTTGAATTTATATCATGTTTCTACTCCATGAGAACATGAGGCAATAGCAAATAGGTAGATAGGCTGACGTGAAGATAGACTATTTCGTTATATACAAGATAAAAATGGTCAGCGCGTAGCTTAAGGGAAGAAGCAACACTTTAAGCACATCCTTTCTTGGCCTGACAGCCTTCGTAAAATTGTCCTTAATCATGAAGAACACTATTAGTACTACCAGAACTCCCAGCAAAGAGACTGTCTCCTCGTTAATTTTGCCAAACCAATGCTACCTATTCCAAAAATCGTTTGGTAGGAAGATGTTTAAAATGGCCAAGATAGAATATGCAGGCAGTCCCTCATCAACAGGGTTGATTCTTCCCAATCTGAAGTATCCCACACTGTATTGAGACCACATTGCACAGAAATAAATCAGCATTACAAAAGTAAAAAGGCAGAATATTTGAAGTTTGGTGTTCTGAATTTGTAGAAGGGTTAGAACCTGGATAGAAATGAGGAAGGAAGCTACAGCATCAGTCCCATGATCGAACAGCATGCCCAGGGGAGAGCTGGAGTCTAACTCTTGTTAAAATTACTTGTTTTTCTGGCTTGTTTTCCATCCAAATTGTCCAGGTTTTGATAGACCATGATTGTAACTGCCATGAGGACCAGCTTCCATGCCGCTACTCCATTCGAGTTATCTCCCACAAACACGAACAGTAAATGCGAACTGAGCAGTAATACCAGCGAAGTCAACGTGATAACATTTGGAGCAATGTGACCAGGGGTGTACTGCAATAGTCTTTCAGCTAGGGGAGACCAAATATGCTCATAAGTGATGCTATCGTTGCCTCCCGCATATTTGAACTGCTTGAAATTGTTTTAAACTGGATGAGAATTGGGGTACATGCTTGAAGGATGTAGGTGGGCATGGGTCGCACTTAAACTTAATTATAAAATCCGATTGCATGAAAGGCAGTCATAAAATCACATCATTAATAAAATGCTACTCTCTGATGTTTTCTGAGGAAAATGAGGATATTCTGAGATTTCAAAATACCCGAAAAACATGCCCAATTAGAACACAAAACTTGAAGGATGAGAGGCATCAGACTCTTCTTTGAAAAAATGAAACAAAAATGGTTATCGCGGTTATTGATTTTTTAAATTGGGCTTCAACTTTCATTATTATAAGAGGTTAAATAGGACTCAATGAGAGTTTACTCTGTTTTTCAACTTTGAAAAAGGTAATTAGTAAAGGATAGGACGATGATAAGTCGAAGCAGCCCATTAACATCTTTAAGTCTATCCCAAGACACATAATTTAGTGTAGCCCATAGAATAGATTGATCTAATTAAACACTATACAAAAGAATCATTAATCTCCTTTTTTAATTGACTCAAACTAATGTTGATACTCTTAGGTTTTGTCACGTTTTACCACTTCATTCCAACCCAAGAAGTAAGTCAGTCGCTGAATCCAGCTTGGCATCTTCTCCTTGATTGGCTCAAAAACTAGGTTGAAACTAAGGTACATGTTAGGTCATAACTAGATTTGCTGATTATTATCTCATGATCTAGACTGAAATCCTAAATAGACTGCCCGTCATAACTTATATAAGCTTCGCTCCTTGAGGCTTTCACCAGCTTTATAGTAACATCTTTACTCGAACTCGAATCTTGCAATTGGATGGCAGACAAATTGGTCGAAAAGAAAGACTATTTGGAGCGATCGGTACTATGAGTATGCCATTCACTCCGTTTTGAAGAATAGGGCCTCCAGCGGATAGGGAGTAAGCAGTTGATCCAGTGGGAGTTGATATCAAAAGTCCATCTCCTGCGGTTTGAGTTAAAAATTCGTCATTAACAAATATTTCGAGAGTGATTCTTTGATGGCTTTTCCTTGAAATATATATCTCGTTGATGCAGATTTTACATATGGGAGTCTCCACTTCCTTCAAGTTAAACCTGACGGCCTACAACCGCATGATTTTTTATATGATGAAAGGAAGTTCTATCTTTTTTTAGTGATACAGAATCAATTTTTACAGGACGTCCTTCATTTGGTTTATAAAAAAGCGACACATAAAGCCGAGCGATCCTCTCTGGAAAGATATCAGTGGAGGTATTTTTGCCTTAAACTCTTTAACTGCGTATAATATGGTGCCGTCGCCTCCAATGGTCACTATGTAATCAATGAGGGCATTGTGTTCCAAAGGAACAAACTAAATTGACTGATATTGCGGATACAGTGCGAACATCTTATTTTTGGTTTTAGCATCGGTGAAATACAAATAGGATTTGATGAGATTTGTGCACACTTATGCTGCTTGAGCAATTAGCTTGAATATCTCGTCCTATTAGTAGATGCGACCCACGAGCAAAATAGACATTTTGCTAACTTCGCTTGGCTTAGTCATTGTATGTGGTGTTTATAAAAAATAATCTGATCAACTCCAATAAATGAAAGCAAGGCCAAGTCAAATCAACGATTAGAACGATATGTCGCTTATGCTCAATGATAGACTTGAGCAGGACTACAGATCCTCAACTTCGAACTTGTTTTTGGTTTGGATTAAGTAGTGCAATCTCTATTTCAGTACTTTGTTCTCTTTCTCGAGGGTTTTTATATAGTGAAGCATTGCTGACCGGTCATGCTTCTCTTTTTTGAGCATGTGCGTCTCGATTTCTCTATATTTCAACTCATGGGAGAGAGAAATGATCTTTTCAGTGGCCTACTCGTCCCGATAGCTGATACCTTTGACGGTTGGCAATATTTCTATTTGCTTCAGCAGCTAACTGACTGTCCTTTCCAATTTGATAACCTCCTTGCTTTTCTGGCCCATTAACTCCTGCATTGTGCTTTCTCTTTTATTGACAATATTTTGCAGTTATTGTAGGCTTACATCTTTCTCGTTGAGTTTAATTTATAAGACCCTTTGTTTCTCATTGCACTCAGCCACTTCCTTCTGCAGTTTGTTTCTCTCCTTTTCCAGTTGGTTGTTTTTGGCTCTTAAGGTCTATATGCTTCTTTTGAGGACATGCTTCTATTCTTCGCAATGTTAATGCAGACAGTTATTGTTGTCAATAATGTTTTATTTTTCAACAAAATGAGGATTTGGACTTTGAATCATCTTCTCGCTATTCCTACGAAACCGCTTACAGCTGCTCAAGTTTTGGGCCAAACAGTCTATATTTTATTTACTATTTTTTCGCGATACGTTAACAGAGATGGAGTGATCTAGATTCGGCTTGGATTTCTACGCTACGTGGCTCGTTCCAAGATAGTTAACGAGCATGTTTCCATTTTATTTTACGACTCTCATCCTTTTTTATTGTAGATTATCAATCTACAATTCTTTTCGCCGCACAATTTTAGAGTTAGTGATGAGCGAGGGTTGAGAGAACTATGTCTTGCATACAGGATTGGGTTTAAAATTACGTTTATTAATTTTCATAATTAGACCTTATCTTCCACGATGAATATAAAAAATTATTCCAAAAGCTGATTTGAATGATTTATACTGATCCGATTATTCTGATATTACAGAAGCGATTGACCAGACCAGACCAGAAGAGTAATAATAATTGTGTATGACTGGAATCGGCCATTATATTATTCATGCATCAATAAAATCCAATTGTGATCAATTTCGAGGACATCTTCAAGGAGGAACAACCAGAAAGCCAGCAGAGTCAACTGTCAACTTCCCTCGAACATTCTATCTCGCAGCCATTGACTTTAGCCAATAGAAATTAATGTTTCACTATCACATAAGAAACGCCAGACGTCTCACAATATACCTCGAGAATAAAAAAGTCTTTAAATAAGGGCTATCAAAATACTGTATCTGCCCCTCAACAACTATAAAATTTAAAGAGACTGATTCAATAAAAATAAGTATCAACGTTTGCAAGTAAAACTCCGAGCGTGGATATCGCCAAACTGACGAATAAACTGTACAATTTGTCTTAATGTAATAAGGAGGAATGCATCAGACATAGAAGTATCAAAAAAATGAAAGACCTCGAGGAGAGTCTTCCTTTCTATAAATAAGCTACTAAGGAGTCGAAATCAAAAAGTTCAGCGAGTCCTACCAAACTCAATGCTTTTGAACGACTTCACAATTTAAGTAGGGTGCAATAATTAAAGAAAATGTATCACCTCGAGACCACTGAGAAGACTGATAAGTCTCTTAAAAAGAATGCGTCTCTAGTAAAATCTTCGCATTTAAAAAAGTATGTTCCCTTTTACTCTCGGTTGCAGGATGAGGTCAATCGATCTCAGTAGCGTATCAAAATAATGTAAAACAACCCTCAATTTGCGACTGGAAGTGTATAGAAATTTTTCAAGCCACGATTGATTCCTAACAAGTATAGTCAGGTATCGGCGAGGTACAACGAAAATATAAAAAATAATTAACTTCAAAATTTGATGAACAGCTCACTCAGCAGCTCCTTTTCCAGTTTGGATCGGTCTCTCGATATAGTGAACAGAATTTAGGAGCATTTTTATACGAAGATGAAATGCATTTTTGCGAATGAGAATGAGGAATGGGTCAGCATCGACGAAAACGTAGTAAAATTGCTGACTGAGGTTTAGTTTAAGATTTTGCAGAGGTTTGTAATTGAAATTGTGGCTAACCCTGTGAAGTGCAGTTAATTCAACGAGAAATTGAGAAATTATTATAATGTACCTCTTTATTAACTTAGAATTTACCAATGGATCAAAAGCAAGCCTTGAGGAATCATGAGACCAAGGAGACTAATAAGTATAGGGAAATTAAGAAAAAATTGTCCAAAGATAAGAAGGAGCCCAAGCCTAAGCCTCAAACTATAGTCTCTGTTGTTAATAAAAAAGTGAAAAAGCCAGAAGGTAACTATCATTCAAAGATAAAAGCCTATATCTGATAATTTTATTTTTATTTTTTGCTGATCTCTATAACAAATACTATCCTCGGATAATTTTAATAATTTTCTATTTTAGCATTCGACTACAAAGTTCCATGGATAAAACGAAAAAGGAAAAGCAGGGAAGCAGTCAAAAGTTATTTAAAAAGAAAGCGAATACTTATATCAACTCAACTGTTCAGACTAAAGTCGAGGAACCTCATTGGAATACATGTAATAGTTATGGCTTGAAGAAATACATTAAAAAGAGGGGAAATTCGAATAGAAAAGAAAAAAGAGGAAACTCACAGCAATCAAATTCAATCTCGCATCTCCAGTATCTTGGTGCAAGCAACTTCAATAATCGATGTTTCACTTAATCTTTTCCCATCAAAGGTATTGGTCATTATGAGGGTTTTTTCAAAGCAGATAAAAACATTTTTAGCCCCCAAAGGAAGACGTTTCAAAAAGAAAACACAAGAAAGAGTATAGAGCGTTTGTCTCTGAATATTTGCAAGAAAAGAACTAATCACTCAGAAGAGAAACATGGTGAATTAAATCTAAAAAAAGGGGCTCTCTGCATGACTGAACTGTAAAAACAGCGAAGGGATATTCAAAAGGACATAAAAAGGGCGATGGACAAATAAAAAATAGAAAAGAAAGAAGTTCTTAAAATAACACAAAAGTACGAAAAGCTCATCGACCGGATAGCCTTTTCTGAAATGGTCAGCAATGAGGATATTGAATAGTTTGACACCAAATATTTCGCTGATTCCACATATTCTCCCTCTAATTAGTGTTCAGATGTCAACTCAATGGCAACTGTCCGATAGACTAAGGAGAACTTCGATTAATAGCAGCCATCTAAATCAAAAGCATGCCCTGGTCTACAACTGAAAATATTAAAGAAAATGAAAATATAAGACTATAACGACTAGTTTATGTCTCATTATGACGAGCTTAGCGAATCATGGAAGCGTGAACTCGCAGTTCAAAGGAGATACTGACTCTATTTTATTTGATTTTGGCTATATATGATACTGTTCTTTAAAATTGGATCAAGAAAGGCTGATCTCTTTGTTATTATGATAAAACATACTATTGGTAGTCTAACTAAAACAGTTTAGATGTAAATTAATATGAAAACCAAGCAGTTTATATTTAAACCACAAATTGGATTGCTAAGTAACAACACCTTAAATATCATAGGAAGGCTGTAACGAGTGAGGAAGTTATTTTGATATAATGGTAGCAAGATTAAATTGTCTTGAATAATAAGAAAAATAAAAGCAATTTGCTGAACCTTTTTATATATAGTTCATCAAATATTGGGGAACTGAAATAAATTGAGTCATTTTGAGGGTAGGTAAATTTAAAATTATATAGGCATTTAATAGAAATATTTTGATTGACAATCCTCCGAATCACGATTCATGAGGAAGGCTAGTCTTTTACTCGCCTGTCATTATGGAGAATATTTTAGTTGGAAATGATAAAGTTCTGGATGTTAAAGATAAAACTCTCTATAGCAATGCAGGAAAGGACCATTTTTATTCATTCTAAGATAATTTCTTGGCCAGTCTGTATTTTTGGTAAATTTTACTTTTTCTCTTGATTGAAAAAATCAATTGCATCTAAACACATTTTGATTTTCTTGTATTGGGTTGAGAAGTCCTGCTATTTTGATAACTTGAACTTTAATTATTGTTATACATCTCTAATTTAGTATTAGTCCATTAACGTTAAAACCTAATCGGGCATTCCTGCCTTCCTGATGATCATTGAGAATATCTCAACACAGTATTTTAAATCATATACTAATATTTCTTTAAATTATTGGGCTGTTTTAATCTCCTCAAGATTCAATTTTGCAATTGTCTCCAATTTGATTTACTGTTACATTTTCAATTTTTCTACATGATCAGATGATGATTCTTAAACTGACATTTGTGATATTGAATGATTATATGAAGTTATATTGCTCCGCACGTAAGCTCCAAACATTAAAAGAGTAATATTTACCAATAAAGCGTTATTTGTAATCAAAGAATCAAGTCCATATATGCTGAAGCATTTTTGAAAACAGAGCATTCGTAAGGAAAAAGTCATTATAGACATTTTGTTTGCCATTATGCAGTCGATAAATTATTCACATTTTCGGTGTTGTGCTTCGGAAGCCGTTTGTATCGATAATATTATTGATTTGGTCATTCGTATATTTTCATCATTGGCATCAAAAGTACCATTTCAAGCGTTGTTTGTCAACATTAAATCCATTTTAGCGAAGAAGAAAAACCTTCTTGGAGTTCAAGATCGAATTAATGTCAGTGATAAGCTACTTTGATCAGAATCATTCCTTGATTGATGATTTCTTCTAATGTCTATTGCAAAAGTATTCTATATTAAACTTAAAGAAGCAGGGCCCTTTGCTGATTTATTTTATAATTGTACAATATAGGAACAATGATTTGATTACCCTATATTAAATTTGATTCATTACTGCTTCTACAAAGAGATATCGCCTAAGATTTTTCATTGACTGAAGTTTATTACTTTACTTACTATGCAAAAGGTCAATTTATTTTTCGAGGCAGAAGGTGAAGCTGCTTCAGTAATGGAGTTACTACTCTTTAGATTATTTCTTCAAACAACAGATACAATTTTATTAATTTCAATAACAATTAAAAAAATGTTATCGCTTTGAGATAAATATAAAAGGAAAGATTATGTAAAATTTAATTATGAGGTAAGCTATAACAATTGAATATAGCTGAAAGTCAGTGCGAGTAGATTGATTATTCATTGATCTTAAGTATACATCCAAATATTGAAACAGCAAGCATATTGCCTTTAATTAGTCCCTTATTTATATGTACAATTATTGTTTATCAAATATTAAGAAATTAGATGCCAATGAATTTAATAGAAATAATCATTGATTGATGAGCCACTGAAATACAAATAAGTCATATTCTGAGTTCGTTATATTTTTTACCAAAATAATTTGACAGTTGATAGCAATGTCATAATGATGATATTTATAATAATTGAATCATGATGACGCAAACCTCTGAGACACTCATCCACCTGCCAATACTCAACCAAGATAGACTCACCAGAGTGGTATTGGCCCATCCTCAATATAGGAAGGAAGGACCTAAAGTTCAGCATTAAATCATCAACGGCAGGCATATCTTTCACAACTATGGCTTCGGGTCGGCTTCCATCATTATGGCTTATGGTGCTGCCTTCTTAATTGCCAAATCCTTTAAGATTTTCTTAGATCCTAGCATCAATCCCACTTGCGCTGTCATTGGTTCAGGCATTTCAGGTCTGATGACTGCCATTGAATTAACCAAGGGTGGTAAATTGGTGACTATTTACTCATAAGTCATTCCCTAACTCAACCAAAATGATAGCTCCAAATTATTGCCTTCACAAAGTATTCCTCAGGTTTGGATGCCAAAAGATTATGATTGGAGCGAAGATGAACTCAAGCACGAGTTAATATCTAAAATGTCCTATGATTTCTATAAAGTGTCCAACAGTCTAAACAGATACCAGTCGATTAGGAAGATGACAGTCTATGATAGATAAAATACAGTTGATGACTTGCGGTAAGTAGTGTCTGACTATGTCTTTGACACTTTTAAAACTGCCAATCTTCATTACTCAAGTGGACAGTCTGAGAGTGGCACTCAATACGAAACTTTTTATATCAATAGCAGGTTGTTGGTGTAGGAATTGAGAATAGAAGCTGTGTTACGAGGAGTTAAATTCGTCCAAAGAAAATTTAACAATTTGTAGGAGATATGTACACTGAAGGAGGACGGCATATTCAACTGCAGTGGCTCCTCAAGCAGTTACCTGTTTGGAGATAAAAAATTTCAAGATCAGCCTACACTTGTGATGGAATTCGAATAGCCTTTCAATCACAAGCATGAATACGTGCTGAAGGGGCCTCGCAAAAATGCGTAATAAAATTTTGATATCTATTGTGTGGGCAAAACAACCTATCTGGTGACTCCCAGCAACGGTAAGACCATTCCCGAGAAAAGCTAAGTTCGCGATAAACTGTCAAAAATTAACAAGTTTATCGAATCAAGGAATAATGCTGCTAAGCTCTGATCTCAATTTATGCATTTTCATAAGTTAGAGTATATAATAGCTTAGCAATAGTGCACATCAATCAAGAAGACAACTTTTGAGCCAATACTTTTTTTAAATTACTAAAGCCAAGTCCCATGTTTTTCTTGAACGCAGATGCTTCTTTAACTGCATCAAATTTTTATTTTTTTACAGTTGATTTTTCCTCGGTCATTGCTTATGTCGTGGGTAAGGTTGCTTAATGCTTGGGTGGTAGTTTCTCCTCCAACTGTTGTCTCAAACTCTAAATAGGGATCAACGTACTCTTTTGACCATAAGCCTATGTTTCTTTTGATCTTTGCGGGCTATCTTTTTACTGCCCTTCATGGTCTCTAACACCTTGTCAAAGATTTTCTGCTTTTATTACTGGGGAATATCATCCTTTTTCAGGTTAACTAATCTCGAAATTCTTCTAATCACTTGATTTTCTCTATTTTTTGGCTTCGAAATTTTCGCTGATTATTTATGAATTTGTTCGACAGGCTTTCCTTCTTTCTTTTTAATAAATTTCCTTTTCGTCACAACCAATGCGTTATCTTCGGGTTGCTCGACGTCCATGTCATCGTTATGATCCTTTGCGGCTTTGCCCATCCTATCAACAACTATGCTATTATAATAATGATATTTGAATCAAAAACGATGGGGTTGGGGTTGGGGTTGGGGTTGGG
>Ga0302188_10001267_pt1 | contig 20044 bp, 9 predicted proteins | sample II_Bog_E2_1_FD_198783 | JGI IMG/M metagenome (GOLD analysis project Ga0302188, IMG submission 198783) | Peat permafrost microbial communities from Stordalen Mire near Abisko, Sweden - II_Bog_E2_1 | ecosystem: Environmental > Terrestrial > Soil > Wetlands > Peat | place: Sweden: Abisko, Stordalen...
TTAAGTAATTATACGGGATAATTAAATTTTTGAAAATAATAAAAAAAAACTTCGCTAAATAGATTCTAAAGTTTGTTAAAAATTGGAACAAGTTATAGAACGAGTAAAACTACTGTAAAAAAGAAAGATACATGAAGACGAATCCAGTTCTGAAGTAAAAGAAGGGTCTGTTAAAATTGAATATAATCTGAGGCATGAAATATAATTAAAAAACGAAAGGATTCACACTTTAGCGTTGTAAAAATAGAGGTTAAAGACTCAAAACGAAATGTATGAAATGAAACTTAACCCGATGCATAAAGCAATATAGGCAATGCATAAGAATATCTCTTCCATTTGCCAAAAATTATAAGTTTCTCCTTCAATTTCTTCTGTCACTTCGAAATATGATTTTGAAAATGAATAAAAATGGAAAAAAACAATGTCAGAGTTGTAATTTAACAGAAATGAAGTTATTCGTTTAAAACAACAGTTAGCGGATTCGCAAAAACGCCTGTCTGAAATTACCGTGACTTCTGAATCTTCAAATATTAAAAATAAGCAGATCTAAGGTCAATTAAATTAAATAGCGAAACTAGAGTAGCTTGTAAATAGCTATAAATTAAGTTAAAAATAAAAATAAATATAATATATTTTAAACATATAGAAGTTGACTCAGGAAAAGGAAGAAATACAAAAATAATTGGAAAATATCAAGATCAAGTTCTAAAATCAGATTAATGAATTATAAAAATCAAAATAAAGTTTAAACACAGTCGAACAACTCCTATCTAATCAAAGATAAATGGAGTATAAATTAAAGGATTATAGAGGATAAAATTAAGTGTTGAAAAACAAACTGCAATAGCTATAATCCCAACTAATATAGCAAAAATAGTTAGTAATGTCTGTAATGACTGAGCTAGAAGAATAAAAATCAAGAAATGCCAATAAGTACACTTCTACTTTTCTATAGCAGAGGACTTTTTTCATTGGAGATATTTTGGAGACTAAAAAACAATAAAAAAAATACTTGATTACAACCATTTAGCAACACATGAACATGTTTATCGAAAAGACAAGAATTTTGTATGAGTACAAAAAGGATAAATCCAAAAACTTTCATTAGTTGGTTGATGGTCACAGCAATTTGGTTCTCATTATTGAAACGCCTCATGCACTTTTTGCTGGATATTATTCGGGTATTCTGCAAGAAAAGACTCCCATGACAGAGGAAGGATTGATAATTTCGCTTAATAACTTTAAGTTCTACACTCTGAACAACTTGCAGAACAATCCAAGAAGAGATCCAAATGATACTAGAATTATAAGGGGAATGGTATATGATAAGTATTTCTTCATTATAGGAAACGCTGAGATAAGAATTAGGAACGGAGAAGATAAAGTTTTCAGCAATTTTGGTATCAGCAACGCCTTCTTTGACAATAAACGAGAAAAAGTAGATGCTTTGCTCGGAGAGGGCATCGTGAACGAAGTCAAGTTCACCAACTACGAAATACATGAGGTTTTCTTTGATTAGAACTGTGTCTTCGAAAGAGTTGAATGATCATTTTGTAATCATAAGCCAACCAAACAATGGCTTAGAACATAATATTAAAAATAATAAAGTATTGTTGAAATGACCACAAATAATTATTACCAAAGACTGGGGATCAGTTAAAATAGTTTGCAAACTGAGATAGTTCAGTCTTTTCGGACTCTAATCAAGCAAATTCACCCTGATAAATTTCAGCATCAAAACGAAGCTAATTAATATAAATAGGCCACAATCGAATTACTTGAGGCGTATCGAATCCTTTCCAATGCTGATCTCAGAAAGGATTACGATATGAAGTTAAAATCACAGCTAAAAAGCTAGGAAATTAGTAACAGTAGATACTTTTAGGAGAGTAATTTAATTTAAAGAGATGGAAAGTGGTATGCCCAATGTGAGCAATGCCAAGGTCAAACAGAAATAACCATAAACGATATTTCAATAATTAAAAGTGGAAAGCGAGATTATTTTATAAAATGCTGGCATTGTGGACTTGCGCTGTCCATTATCGAAGAATGAAAAGGAGCAATAATTATTGATTTCATTAGTTTCATAATTATGTTGATCTTGCCATTTGCATTATCTTTTTCATCTCAAATTAAGAAATATTGATGAATATCTGCATTCGATTTATTGATAATATTTTATTGGCAAGATGAACGATACAGGCAATAGCTTTGGCTCCAACCCAGCTTCCCTCAAGGGTAAACTGCAAACTCTCGAAGTATTTCTCCTTTCATCCAGCAACAAATCAAAAATATTTCCAACGAACTCAACAATCATAAAAAGGAAGTGCAAATTTTGAGAAGCGAGAAAGATACGCTTGAATCAGTGCTTACCATGAAGACTGCTGATGTCAAAAAAAGTCTGTCAAACGAACTGGTGCGCATATAAGAAGAAATGTAAAATGCAACTTACACAGGAAACGACATTTTAACTTTCAGAAGGCAGAAAATAGCCGTATCCAACAGCAAATCACCTCACTCAAAGGTGAAAAAACAGCTCTCCAGCAGCAGCTGCTTGGCCTGCAAAGGAGAATCACTGAGCTATAAATGCAAGTGGGAAGCGAAGGCCATTGATGAATATCAATCATACATTCAAATAAACCATTCATATGATCATCTTAAATAATTTGCATTCTTCGGAATGATTTTAATGAAATCAACAAAAGATTCATTTATCTTCATAAATAATAATTATGCTCAGGAAATCAATTACTTTATTGGCCGCAGTGTCATCACTAACACCAATTTTTCTTGACGATAACAATGCGCCAGATACAAAAAGACATGCTATTTGTATCTTATATCCCAGTTAATCCAACGCCAGAGGACTTGCATCTTTCAGTCAAGATAATATTAACTCACCTGTTAAAATTGCTTGTTCTCTTAAAGGTCTTACTCCTAATGGAAAACATGGAATTCATATACACTAATTCGGAGATTTAACTCAAGGTTGCAAAACAGCTGGCTCACATTATAATCCCAACAACAAAAAACATGGAAGTCCTTTCAGTTAAGAAAGACATGCTGGTGATTTAGGAAATTTACTGGCAGATCCCTTTGGAAATTCATATATGTGTTTTGCTGACCAACAAATTAACTTATATGGATAATACTCTATCGTCGGTCGATCAGTAGTAGTTTGTGCCAACTAAGACGATTTAGGACGCTCAAAAAATGCTGAATCTGCAATTAATGGCAATTCAGGCAGTTGTGTTGCCTGCGGTGTCATTGGTTTGGCAAAGGAGTTTAAGACTGTAGCTCCAGTTGATAGCTGATACTTAAATAAGATTGAATATTGTGATATACTTATATTGGGCATATCTAAAGAAAACAATCAGGAATGCATTTGTAAAGTTCTGCAGAGTTCGTTCAACTCATGAATTTGAAGTTTATATCCATCGGCATCGTCCTAATAGACTTTAATCTTTGTTTCGCAATCTTATATTTCTTGTTTCAAGCGATGTAATTATTGTGTTTTTTCTGCAAGTTCATTTAATAAATCATTGACCTATCTTTATTTTTCCTCTTGTTCCTACTTTATTTTACTGGTCTATCTTTGATATTCTAATTAAATATTCTTGAAGTTGGTTAGTGCTTAACTGTAGCATTCACTAAAATAATCCCTTTCTTATTTTAATTTTTTAATTTTTTAGGACAATATACTTTATTATTCACTCTATTTTGCATTGTCTATGCTAACTACTTCGTCATTGAAGTATTATTAATCCTTGTCTTTGTTTTATTTGTCCTCTGATAAATATTTTGTATTTATTGTTTCAGTCTCATCAACATTTTAAGATGTAGGCTCTGCATATTTTTCCTCATTGTCTTCTCTCATTCGCTAAATTTAACAATTTAGCTGTTTAATGGTATTTGCTTGCTCCTGATTAAATTCAATTAGAATTTTGGCTTTTTATAAAATTTATTCTCTCTAATCGCAAAAATCAGAAGGGACAATATCGCATTGAGCATTTGCGTCGACCAACTTTATTTTCTTGACTATTTTCTCTATTTTATTTTATTCAGGATTTTTATTTTTTTCTATTTCTATCCAATTATCCCTCTCTGCTTCATATTGGCGAACCATAAAACTATATTCTTCAATCTTAAACTTATATTCCTCAATGGCCTAAATATATTCCTTGATTTATTATTAAAAATGCTGGTTTTCTTCATCCAATTTCGTTTTGTATTATAGTTATTTCATGAGAATTTAATCTTGCAATTAGCGAATTAATATTTATAAAGAAATAACTTTCTAGTTTGCATTAGCGACGGAAATGATATCCTAGGATGTTTGAATGCCTGTTTATTACTTACATTGTGGATCTATCCAAGTATCGACTGTGCAATTTTAGATTTATAGATTATAGTTAATCCTTTCTATCATCGATCTTATTTCTTCAATTGAGGAGTGGTTATAAAATTTATCATCCTCATTCATTTATACGGTCCTATCAGTTCCTGCTGTTCCTGCAGTTTCAATTGCGGTGATTTCTTTTTTCTATTTCAGTAGTACTGTTAACTAGACTATCTTTTATTAGGCCCCTTTAAGTTTGTCGAGTATAAATTTATTTTCCTTTTGACTGTTCTTGAGTTTATCTTTACCGTTATTCAGTTAAAAATTCAAATGCTTCTCCTTTTTTTATTTTTAAATAATAACTGCATTTAGTCTTTCCATTTATTTTTAGTGTTTTACTATTTCCTTTTTCAAATTCATGACCTTGACTTCAAGTAGAGATAATTGCTTTTATTTTATATTCTTTTATGTAGTACTCTTTTGCCATTCATCAATCAGATAGCCACTCATTGGATTTCTCAGTAGAACCCTGCTAGACTCAACCTCGTCAATTTATTCTTCCTTAAGGACAAGGTTGTATTGACTTTTTTTGTGTTTTTCAAATTTTTGAGCTGATCCAAAAGCAGCAGGTAAGAAAGCAGCAGAATAATTACCTTTTTTATAGAGACGATGTTTAAGTTCTATCTTTTTCTGTCCTTCTTTCTGTTCAGAAACTCCCTCACTTCTTCCATCCATGCTTTATTGCAACTTCAAATTATCGTAATTGGACTGTAGCTCTTCGAATTTAGCCGATATCGATTTTATCGATTCCTGATATGACTCAATCGATTTAAATAAATTTCTGTTTTCAAGTTCTTTCTGTCTGATTGATTCTTTCATGCTGTCATTTATGGAATTTGCTCTCATGATGGCTTAGTCACACGCTTTTAATTGTTTTTACAGATATTCAATGTGCCTCTACAATCTGTTGATGATTTCAGGATCGGATTTAGCTGTAGTTGCCATTTAAATTTATTTGAAGCGAATTCCAGAAGGTTTTGTTGGAATGACTCTTTTTGAACCCAAAACTTCTTTTCCTTTTTATTACTTGTAAATTTTAGAAGTCAAAGTTTCTGTATTTTTATTTTTTGGGCGATATATCATCTCTGATAATTTATTATAGAAATCAATTCATCATTAAGGATAAACTCGATTATTAGCAATCAAATTACAAATCACAACGATGAACAAAGATATAATAAATTTATTATCGAAAAGTTAAAGATGTAGTTGAAAGGTATTGACTTGATTGCACTGATGATAAAACTATGATTATTGGTAAATTATTTATTTTATTGCAATTTTATGAATAAAGATAATGGTCTAACTATAAATATTATATGAGAGAGCATATGAGTCAGCATAAAATCATACCCGTGAAGTGTCTGCTAGAAAACGACAAGCAAATTAAAAGACAGTTTCAAACATTTGTCCCTAAATAAACTAATAACGGATTGGCAGAACCCATCGTCACTCCAAAAGCATATCCTTATCACAATACATAGAGGCTTGGCTTACCTTTAAGAGAATATCCTGTAAGTGCAAACCAGCCATCCTCTAAATAGCATTTGAAGGGCATTTCAGTTGGTAAAAAAGTATCAATGCCTAAGGCCTTGATAAATCAATATCAAAAATAAACATTCATTCAGTCGCCTTCTCCTTAGTTCGAAGAGTATTATGCCGTAAAACGAGACCAAAAGCCATATCAGCATTCCAAACAAAATTTTGAATTCGATAAGAATATAAAATCAGCTTGCTAAATTGACAATGCTAGAAAATCATAGAACTTTAGTATAAACGAGCAACTAAATGCTAAAATGAGAGTTGAAAAAAAGGATTCGATCAAGTATGGGTATTTCAATCGGTTGTCTGAATAGATCTAAAAGAATATATCGAGGACAAATGAAAAAAGCACAAATAAATACTAATAATAAGTATGGAATATGTCTACTTACGAAAAAAGCACTTTTAATGAAAGGAAAGAGAATCATTCGATTTTTAAAGATGATCTATCGAAGATAAAGACGGACTTATTTCAAAAAGAGGCTTTCCTAATCGAGAAGAACAAATAACTGGAGAGAAAGGAGGGACAAATCAAAGAAATTACAATGCAGCTCCAATCCAATATGTCTTTAAGTGACAATATGAAGAAAAGAATCGATTGTTTAATGAGTTAAGCAAAAGATAGTTATGAGGTCAATCAAAGATTAATGCGCGAGAAGGAACAAATATAAAAGCTCTATTAATAAAAACACAAAAAGATACAATAGTAGCTCAAGACTAAAGAACAGATTATCATTAATTTGAGAAACAATCAAAGTAAAAAAAATGAATAATACCAACAGTCATTATAAGATCATCAATCTAACCTAAAGCTGTTGAATTTAAAAATACGTCAATTTGAATGTGAAGAAAAATAACTTAATCAGATCATATCAAATCTCAAATAAAAATAAAAGCGAACCACTTAAAATTATGAAATTAAGATAAATGGGATTAGTTAGATACTTCGACAAAAATAAGACCAATTGAAATAACTTCATAATGCAGCCACTCTTGATCAAAGTTCATTGTTTAAAATGTAATAATTGAGAAACAAAGAGCAGAAGGAATATTTAAAAGATATAAATCAGAAGGAATCCGCTATCAGATAGCTATCCGAGGAAGTGAGTGATCTTAAGGATAATTTAAGAACAGTGGAAATACGAATGAGATAAATGATAGAAAATGAAGAATAGCTCAAAAAATAGATTGACAAGAAGAATAATTTTAGTGATAAAAGCAACGACAAAAGGAGAGATTAGTTAAAAACAACTGTAAACGTTCTGACTAAAGAAGTGGAGGCAAAGACAAAAGAAATAACAGTAAAAGATAATCAAATAAGAAAATTGGCACATTAAAATGAAGGTTTAAAGAATTAAATAAATGAGCATATCGAACTGAAAAATCAGTATATTTCCTTATCCAACGATCATCTTAAAAAGATAAGATAACTGGAATCTCTTATTTGCACTCAAACATTAGAAGGAAAGTTGATCGATTAGAAAACCACCTAAATCAGGGAAAAATATGAACTCCATTAAACGTCCAGTTCCGCAGAATAAAAAACAAAGGAACAATTGTTTGCGGCTAAAGATTTACTCAATGAATGCAGACAAAAATTGGCATAGAAATAAATTGAACTTTGTCAGCTCAAAATGAAATATCAGGAATAGCAATAACTGAGATTGCCAGGCAATTCAAAATAGAGATAATTAAATTTACTGAAGCCTCGCTTTTGTAAATTATTATCATAAAATTAAAGGCTTAGTATTATCGTAAAAGAGCTGAACTATAAACTGCAACAATTTTATCACACGAATTGCGACTTAAACAACGAAATTATTGAAAAAGACTTACTAGCACTCAATAAAAGAATGATGGAAAAGTGCTGAGCCAAGAGGTAGACATACTAATGATCATATTTTTTAAATTCCACATATTTTTACTCAATTATCATTGAAAAGATATCTACAAAAATAAAGGTGATAGTTTAGGTAATTATTATGGAAAGATCGTTGAATATATCAATGACTGTATTTTGGAATATTGGATATCGTCGATGGGATGTTATAGTTGCCCGGACCAGGAATGCTTACATTCTTAGTTTATCCTCTTTTTTCATTACCAATTCTATATCGTCAATAATTTACTTAAAACCGCTAGATTGCTTGTCTATAGTATAATTATAAGATCCTGGTCCGGGAATGCTCTTTTTTTAATCATAGAATGGCCTTCTCTAGTCTTTACTTAACGTGATACTGTTATTATTGCCTTCCTCAAGTTTTGGTTAGTATGATCCGGGACCTGGAGTACTTGATGATTTTATCCACCCTGATTTTGATTTAGGAATTGAAAACTGTGGAAGGGTGCTTTAAAGTTTGGCATTATAAGCTCCCGGTCCAGGTAGAGAGTTTTAGTTTGCTAAACTACTCCTTTTCGATTTACCAAAAATACAATTTTTTAACTCATAGCCCAAGGTGTTATATGCATAGTTCTGAGGTCCAGGAGTGGACATGATTTATTTTTAGTTTTATATTTTAAGTCTTTGGGCTTTACCGACACTAAAGGACACTATTTTATGCTTAAGTTTATCCAATTACTCCATGTTGCTAAATATCAAATATTTTACTATGACCCTGGGCCTGGTAACTTATCAGCTCCCTGCTTTTTTAAAGGAAGCTTTGAACTCATGCTAAATCCTTTGGATTTATTAATGCCGTCTGTTATCTTATCAGCATATGTGTAAGCTCCAGCTAAATCAAGTCATATCTACGTCCAGGCACCAAATTGCTTGTTGAAAGAGAACGGCCTGATTTTCCAAATGTCATTTTCGGTATTGATTTCATTGTAAATTCGTTGGTGTTCTTCCCTTCTTTGTTATATTACCCCGGTCCAGGAGCACCGTTATTTAACGTCTTATCATTTCTTTTCTAAGTTCCCATGATGGCTGTAGTGACATGAGCCATTGTACTTTTGTTAGTTTCATATTATCCAGGACCAGGCATTTTTTTTAGTGGTCCAGCCAAATCGGCTATTTTTTATGAATGTCCCATCTTGAACCCATTATTTTCTTTCATAAACTTTTTGTAATTAGGGTCATAGGAGCCTGGCCCTGGTAGGAGATCCTTGTTTTTTTATGTACTTCTTGAAAGAATAAGGGCAGTTGGGATATGATCCTTCTTTATCTCTTAAAGAGTACGTAATTTTAATTACCATAAGATCCTGGCCCTGGCACATTGCTCGTCTGATGTTTAAATCGTACATCTGATGTTTTTCTACTTATCTTTTTAAATACAGTGTAGTGCCCGTTTTATTGGTCAAAAGAGTATTGAGGTTATCATATGCGCCTGGTCCAGGCGAAAGTTCATTGATTGTTTTATGCGGAGCTGGGGGATGCCCCATAGAGAATGCAGGTGCCGAATGCTTATCGACCATTGCTAATTTATTATCGTTTATATAACTTTCACTGCGATAATTCCATATATTTATCTCTTCACAATAAATCTATCTACCTGTCTTCAATAAATAATATTACGTTTCTCTATCCATCATATGCTATCAGTCTAATTTCTTCAATTTTAGTCAAATCATTTTCCTTTTTTCTTGGGTGTTGGCTTTATCTTGTTAGTTGGGTATGATAATTTTGTCAAATCCCAATACGTTTGAAGGGAACGTATGATTTATTAATCGATTATAGATGCTAGGCTTTGATTTTAAACGAATCTCACAGCTGAAAGTATTTCACTACCGATACAGCGCTTCAAAGATTAGTTTAAGGATTTGGGGTAAATTGGCAGCGGCGGGTTCGCGGAGGTTCACAGGGTGCGACATTTGATCGACCAGAGGATATATGCCGCCAAGATAGTCAAAATCAAACCTAGCTTTAACCGCGAAGACACCTAGGAACGACTCTACCGCATCCTCTCAGAAGCCAAAACTCTGGCCCTTCTCTCGCATCCCAATATACTGCAGTTTCATGGTTGCTGGATGGAACTGGAACCCTTTACGGAATAAGAGAAAGCGGAACTCTTCGAGGAATAAACCATAGGAGAGGGAGACTTTGAAATGGTGGTGGTTCTGAATGAATCGTTTAGTTCAGAAGGAATTGTCTTTGGCAGTTCCTCTCAATCGAAGGGAGAAACGACAACCAGCGATCACTCTAAACACTAGCGCCGCTCTAAAATTGGAGATGGTTCATCTCTGTGCGACTACAAAGAAATTCGCATCTACGTGATGACTGAGTTGTGTCAGATCAATCTGCAAAACTTTCTGTATCAGCGTAATCTAAACCGCAAGTAATCTGCTCTGAGCCCCGATGAGTTACTTCGCAACTACCAACTATCCTTGTAGATGATTTCTGGATTAAACTACCTGCACTCGAGAAGGGTGATCCACCGTGATATCAAATTGCATAACTTGATGCTGGACGAACGTGGTCGGTGCAAACTAATAGATTTTGGATTGGCCAAGCGCGTAAAGAACTGGAAGAAGACTGAGGACATCGAAATTACAATCGAAACACCTCGAGCTCCGGAAGATGATTAGGAAAAATTCAGTAGTAGCATAGGCACTAAATTGTTCAGTTCACCCGAACAGGCAAGCAGTTAAAAGTATGACCACCGTACCGATATTTACAGCCTGGCTATTGTTATCGTGCTCCTTTTCAATACTTATACAACTGCACATCAGCAAAGGGATCTACTCGAAAAGATAAGGAATAGAAATTTGGATAATATGACGATACCTGAGGCATTGAAGACTCTTCTCAAGAGGAGTTTGGGTTCGGAAAACGAAAGGGCCAGCTTGAGAGAGCTGCAAAACTGCATTAAAGCGTTAATACGAGAGCTTTATTGTCAAAACAGCGAGTTAATTAACAAATCAGTGGCGTAGAAGCATGAATTTATTCCTCAGGACAAGTTAATCAACCGCCTATTGCCTCATGTTTCCCCTAGCATGGCTCGAAAAGTGATTGGCATTAAAAACTCTTGAATAACCCTTAAGTTTTATTATTAAAGGAAGTAGGACGAGTGAGGTTAGTACGCTGCTGCGGATAAAAGATAATAAATTAAACTATCAGTCGTCTTCGATGGATTGTTGGCGCTCCTAACGGCGACGAGCTGCTTGCTGTATCTGCATCTCTGCTTTGGCTTTTAGCTATTTCGATCTCTTCTTGCGTTAATATTTTTAGATCTGCTGTGCTGCGAATTCATAAACATCACCATCAGGTAAGCCATGCTTACAGATGGCTCTCAAAAACAGTTAATAGGCTTAAAGAAGACCACTTTATTTTATTATGTCTTCTTCAACCTTCGGTTTTGGCTGCTATACTTTCTGGTTTGCCTTTGCATTGTTCCCTAAATATTTGTTAAATTACCTTTTGGGGGACTTTTACTGTTCTCTGGTTTCTTAGGGTTGGCTTCGTTTTTATTATCACCTTTTTTCCCATTGGCCTTATTATCTTTGTCTTTGTCGTTATTTGATTTTTTTATATCTTTCTATTTAACTTTCGCGTCCTTATCGTTTTTATTCTTGGCGTCCTTCTCTGTGCTCTTCTCTTTTAGCTGGCCTCCATCTTTTTTGAGTTGTTTATTATCTTCAGCTTTGTTCTTATCCTTTTTAAGATCTAATTTTTAAGTCAATTTGCCATTTTTTTCAGGCTGAATTTGATTTTTTTTATCTTTATCTTGAGACTTTGCATCTTTGATCTAGTTCTTTGATGAACTTTTATTAAGTTTATTATCCTCCTTTTTATCCAATGATTTGCTATCTTTAATATCCTTAGCATTGGTTGCTTTGGCTTCGCCCTTCCCATTTTTAGCGTCTTTTTATATTGTATCTTTAGTTATTTTTTTAAGTTCTTCAATTTTGGCCTGTGATTTGCTTCCTTTTTTATCATTATCGTCTGAATGCTAACAAATAGTACCTTTGGTCACCTTTTTGATGGGCTCCTATATTTTCGATTCCTGCTTTTTGGGAGGCATGAAATATAAAAATATAACCGATAATAATCAAATATCGAGCATATGCCCAATTTATAGCCATGATGTATCTGATCTTAGCACGAGCTTATCATATATTTGAATTTATATTTCAATCATTAATAAATATTTTACTACCAATTGAATTAGATAAGATATCATTATTCTCTATTAAGAACAAGGATATTATAACGATGCTGAACTAATATCATCTCTTGTGATATTTCTCTAAACTGACAATTTGACTCTCTAGTAACTTATGAGTTGGATTCAACTATCTCTTTCAATTATTTGCCTATAAGCTATGAATGAGTTTAATTAGATAAGTATAGATCGGAATTGAACATTAATTAAAAACTATGTTTTGCATCTTACCTTGTGCCGCCCTCAAGGACAAAATCAGCTTATCTCCAGTTGGCCCAGCAGCAGGAACCATCCCACAGATGGACAAGATCCGAGGGTAACTTAGGAAACTATCGGACACCGATTATTTGATCAAGCTGCTGAAAGAGGGAGAAATAATCATGGGCAGAAAGGTAATGTTCGACAACTACCTTTCCAGCCACGTAGATCTCATGAAGTCCTACGTTAGCACCTATACTCCCTGCAACTTTATCTATGCATCTTATTTTACGAATGGAGAGATCAATACAACAGGTTTAAATGGGAAAGATCAATGGGCAATTGAAATTGTGATTTCGCGCCTCAACATAAGCTCTATTTATCAAGCAGGGTCAATTAACAACATGCGCATTATTTTCATGCAAACTGCTAACTCCTATAATCAGGGTTGTAAAATAAGTCCAGATCTTGTAAAAAACTTAAAAGTCACATTTGATTACTTTAATGAGGGTTATCAACCTCTGAAAAGAATGCTACCTTACTTTGATGCCATTTAGAGCTTGGCCAGTCATGAAGCCAAAGGTAAATACATCGAACTAAACAAGAAGATGTTTGAAATATACACTAATCTAGTCACATGCAATCTAGCATATATCAAAATCGAGAAACTGCGCCTGCTCAACGAATTTAAAAGTTGTAAGGAAGCTGCTTATGCTGTTTATCTCAAAGTGCAAGACTCCAAACTTAAGTTGAGTCAGCTCAAAGCAAACTATTCAAACATCAATTCTGATATATCAGACTTTTTTAATCTAGCAGAGCTCTTTTACCAGATTTTGGCATTGTACTTCATGCTGATTGAAAACTAATAAGCAAAGCATCGAGAGGAGATGGGATTTATAAAGAAGGAGTTTCAACAGTTAATCTATGACAACCTCGTGGCTATTGATGAGATTGATCGTCTAATTGCCAAAACTACTGAGCTTCCAAAGTAGAATGACAATGTGATGTTCGGAATAGGCGTACTGAGCGTCATCTCAGTTGAAGTTAACAAGTAAATATAACCTTATGCAGATTCAAATATCGCTATAACATCAACGTGCATGAGAATAAAATGGATAGACCCTCGCTTCAAGAAGTTGTGGCTCGTAGAATGGGGTCATCTAATATTTGGAATAGCCTCGACTTTTTTTGATACGGTCTCATTTAAATTATCACTGACTTTTCAAATTACACTGATTAGAATATTAATATTTGAGCATGCTTAATTAATCTAATTCAATTTCACAAACTAAGAATCACAAAGGGAATTAATGGGTTTTAGAAAATATTTTAATCGAAAATTTTCCATATCTTCTAAAATGTTCATGGATTTCTTTTAACCATTGCAGTGAAATTTATCAAGAAATTATTCTTATTATTAAAAGACAATAGTTTTGGTTCAAAGTTTGGGTGATTAATTTGGGTTTTTCTGGACAGTTGTATTTTAGAAAAAATGAATCAGCTTCACCATTATGAGGTTCATTAATTGTTTAATAGCGATGAAAATAGGCAGGAAAAAAGTAATATTAAAATCAGATGAGTGGGTATTAGCGAGATACCTCTTCAATTGTATCACAAGACTCATCGATGTCATCCACATAAGATTTGCAACGATCTTAAAATTGAGGAATTGTTGGCAATTTTCTGATCAGTCTTTTGAAGCCTCTTTGAATGTCCTCCGAATACAATCTATGCTTTCTAGTTCTGCACTATAGTACAATGAATTTTTTGCCCATCACAATACAGTTATTAATTATTTATATCAGAAGAGCAAAAAGGAAAAAATATATAGAATTATCGATTGGTTCCAGTACAAATTTCAGAGAAAGAATATATAACAGCCTGAAGGATGAGGAAGGCTATTTTGATTTGATGATAATCAGTGAGATTCACTTTATCAATTTGGTTTCCTTTTAGAGTATTACTGAAATATCATAAAAAATATAAATTATATCTATAAAGTCTTTAATTATGTTTGCTCATGCCTGCATCTCCTTATTTCCTGAAATATTAGCTGTGAGCGAAGTGTTTCTGCTGGGATATGTGAATTAATTTAATGGATATAATCTGTGCTGGATGCAAATTATTTAAATGTAGCTTTATGAGATATTCTAATCAATAATTGTAAAAGAAATATTTCGATAATATTAAGTATTTATTATCTAAATCATTGAACAAAAAACAAATATCAATAGGGATTACAAACATTTAATGTAAACAAAAAGAATGCGATTTAGTTTATTCAACAGTTACATTTTTACTATCTAAATCAACTATGAAACACTCTCTTTTCAAAATAAGATCCATCCCATCCGATAATTCCTTAAATACCATTCAAAATAAAAACAGAGAAAAGCCAATAACACCCAACAATCTTTTAAATTAGCATTAAAATCTGTTGGGACAAAATCAGATCAATGAGTTCTTTACAATGTTCAAGTCGTTTTTGAAGAGTAATTCGAGAGAAGGACAAACAGCCCAGTTAGCCAAGAGCTATGATCTGGAGGTCAGAGATAGAGATGTAATAGTAGAGCCGACTTTAATAAGCAACGAAAAGATAAGTATCACCTAACTTAAAATTTGGGCTACAAAAGTAATGAAGACTGTTTCTTCAGCAGCCTTTCACTATTTTTCTCGCAATGAGATGAGCTTCGAACAAGCCAAAATATACTGCTCCGAAAATATCCTCAAAAACATTGTGATTTTTGGCCAAAGTGCTTCCCTAACTGATAAATAGTTTGAGGTGATTGACACACACATAAAAACAAAGGTCCTCGATTACTTATCTGCCAAGTATCCGATGACTGATTCAACAGAGATAAATAAAAAACTTTAGGAAACAGTCCACGAAGTAGACAATATTTAGTCCTTGTAGAACAACTATTTCGCTAATACAGACTTAATTTTCTAATATCGAGATGATGGGAACTACAACGATTTAATTATGAGCATGATGAATGAGATTATGAGATTGGTAGATGATCAGTCCGAAGAAGAAAGGACCAACTACAGTGACTTTCGCGAATTTATTTCAAGCCTTTTCTAGAAGGTGGAGGACGAGGATTGGGTCAGGAGTCAGGATAAAAATCAAATAGGCAAACAGTCTAAATTGATAAGCTAAAAGTAACTTATCCTATAAGAGCCAATTGAAGCTACAAAAAATAAAATAAATATTGAGGAATTAAAATAAAAAGCGAGAAAACGAAGCTAAGAAAAGGAAAAGTATCGAGCAAAGGTGAAGTAATATACCAATTATTTGATTGGAAGAAAAATACCTGAGGATGCTCCGCATTATAGCGAAAAAGAGATCAAGAGCATGAGCATGAACATTAAGAGTTCATCTGTGTTGCGAATTCTCACCAAATGGTGTGAATAGCTTATGGACAAGTTTGAAATCGATAATTATTATAGTGAGCGCTCGGAAAGCATAAAGGTGCAAAAGGGAGGTCATGTAAACAGCCTTCTCGCATGGATGCGCAAAAAGCTTGATTAATATCTTCGGTAATAGAGAGAAGACATTAGAAAATACATGAAGGAACTTTCTGAAAACAATTATTAAATGCAAGAGAGTTTACTGAAGTATTAATTGTAGCGAAAAGATCAAGGAGATGAACATGTTGATCAACTCGAAAAGATTAGTGGCAAATTTTCATTAAAGACAGTGAAGAACTTGCATAGTTACATAGTCTCGCTGCTGAATCGTCTTATTCATGGATTGATGAAAGTCGCCAAGAGACTACATGATTAGAATGGACTATCACAGTTTTCCAATTGGTCATCTCCAGTGAATCTTCTTACCTTTAAGATGGGCGATCTAATGCGTTGCAAATGTTCCTCACATGAAAAATAAATATTGCATATTTATAAGGAGTTGCAAAGACTGAGCAGAGAGTAACCGTAAAAACTAAGGATAGTTCGGATAAAAAACAGACTGCGATCTGGAACAAATGATATCCTTGTAAACGTGAAGTTCAAAGGTAAAGTCATGTGTGAGGTGCAGTTAGCAGTGAAGGCAACGACTTCAAACTTTATAAAGTGCAGCAATCTCTTCCACCACTACTTCTACGAACTGCAGCGCTCGTACTTCGGTCCGCTCACAGAACTATGCAGCATTTGGAGCTCTCTCGATCGAAAAAGCCAAATTTATCAATAACTCATAGATGCCTAGGATCTATGCATTGAGTAGAATGAGCATACCTGTAAAAAATTAAGTCGGCACTACGAAATGGTACGATACTAAAAGCCTTTCATATGTGGACAGTGCAGTCGGACATATTTTCACAATAACTACCTCCGTAATCACTCTCGTTGTTCGCTCTGTGGCTTTTTTGTTTGTGCTAAGTGCAAACTAAGTTAAGAAAGTGAACAATAACTCATCTCCTCACTTATTATTGATCCAAAACTGCGCAGTCTTTGTGTGAAGAGGATTACAGGCACAGATCCTCTTCCCGAATTGGGAGTATGCGTGTTTTTATAGTCTCAGCTTCCCAAAGTCTAAGTATTCACACATTTCGTCTCCTAAAGAAACGGAAAGGAATATATTCTTAGTAAGACTGATGGCAAAATTTACTAAAATTAAATCATAGTCACCAAAAAGCAGCAGCGAATCTTTAGAAGCAAATATGCTCTCTTTCAGGTGTCGCCGAGCCAAGATTTTTCTATCATTGATAAGGACTAAATACGAAAGGGATACCTTCTGCCAACTATGATTAAAAACAACTACCAAAAGGAAAAGGAAAGTCTTTCGTTGATGGACTAACAGCTGAACACTTCAGAGTGTAGAAAGATTCTCGATGTGGGGACCCAATGGTAAAAAGGGAAAGTCAAAAATTTGTTCTTGGCTGACAATTTATTGAATTAGATTCCATTTAATCCGGATGAATTTTCCAATCTTAGTTGGCTGACAGTGAGTAAGTTGATGAATATTTAGATCGGAATGTTTTAAATACATGTTCAGGGTTGTAAAAATGTAATAATCTATCTGATTTTTTTGCCATAGGTTGTAATTTCCATGAGGTTCCAGCTCAGATTCTAGAATTAAAAAATCTTAAAAAACTATGGCTGTCAACTAATTCAATATCCAAAGTGCCTGCTTAAATTTCAAATTTAACAAAACTAATGAGTCTGGAAATTGATAGTAATGAGTTGTAATAGTTGCCAGAATAATTATGCGAGTGTATAAATTTAAAGATTCTAAATGTTGGAAAAAACAATTTGAAACAGTTACCAGACGCCATTTATAAACTGCAAAACCTATAGATTTTGATTTGCAATGGCAATTATTTGACTGCTCTCCCCGACAGAATAGGATAACTCAAGCGTTTGAAAGAACTCAATCCATCTTATAATATTATGATGAAATCATTACCAGATTCATTAGAAAATCTTCATAACTTAGAAGTGTTTGACTGCTCGTTGACCAGCATTACCGCCATATCTGAAAATATTAAAAACCTTACGAACTTGACCACTTTAAAATTGACAAGCTGTTAGTCCTTCACTTATCTCCCCTCTTTTACTTCTCTGCAAAGATTATAAATAATAGATTTCAGCAATTGTAAAAAACTTTAAGTCCCCGAAAACTTCGGCTAATTAACCCACCTAAAGTAAATAAATTTATACAATTGTAATTTGGCAAATATGCCATAATCCTTCAAAAAATTAAGGTATTTATAAAATTTGGATCTTTCTCACAACAAACTATCACAAATAGATGTTGAATTGTTTACTAATTTTTAGAAACTACTGGAACTTAAAATACGGTAGAATGCATTGCGGAAATTTCCGAATTTATCCAAGTGCAAGAAGCTAATCAAAATCAACTTCAATGATAATTAAATTTTAGAAATACCAAACAACTACATTCAAGGCCTCGCTAATATGGAGTAGTTTAAAATCAATTCGAACAAACTTAAATATTTTCCTCTCAGCATTTTAGATTTAAATAATCTTAAGATTTTGTAGGCTTAATCAAACAAAATGCAAGGTCTTGTGAATGAGCAAGATTTGTATGAATAACTACAGCTAAGATTATCCCGCCCAGTATGGCCTAAACTCATTTCAATTGGGTTCTACAATAATGAATTTACTGTATTTCCCAGCATATTTTTGAAATGCACCAAGCTACAACAATTGGTTATTTCCAGCAATAAAATAACTTCTCTCCCTGTTGAAATAGGAAATCTAGTAAATATAAAGATATTCAACATGAATTACAATGAGATAGATAAAATACCCAAAGAAATGGCACAGATGAAATAATTAAAACAAATATACTTGTCATAAAACAAAATAAGGTATATTCCGAAATAACTGCAATAAGCTCATCATTTAGATACGCTGTATGTGGATAATAATCCAATCTAAAGTTTTTAAAATTTAGAGTGGATCATAAAAAAAGGAATTTCATGTAACACTCTTCAAACAAAAATTAATAAAGTTATCCTTTAGCGCCGTATGAAATCTTAAACATTAACTTAGAATGATCCATCCCAAAGTGAAATTAATAAGAAGGAAAGCTTTCCTAATCCAACTAAAGTCAAAGAAGAGAACCTTTGACTTCATGATAAATGATAGCCTTCTCTTGTTATTTGAATTGAAATACATTAAATTTCTTTAAAATAAATATAATAACTATTTCGCAAGTATGCATCAATTGAATTTATTCAATTATGATTTTTAATAAAGATACTATTTCGATAATGATATCAGTATTCTTTATTCTATGACGTAATAGCGTAATAGAAGTGGTTATGATTTCTGAATTAACAAGGGGTAAATTAAGATAATTTGGGTAATATTACTGAATCATTTTAGCAAAAGGAAGCATTTATGTTTACTTGTGGTGTTCATAAATTATCCAAATTTTGCAATCATAACTTCATTACTAAATTGTGTCTAAAATTCTGATCTAAATGTACTATTTTTGGTTAACTCCGGTAATCAAAAAATTCTTTTTCCTCTCATTAAACTTGACTTGAGTTTTCTTAAAACATTGACACACTCTATAATATATTTGAAATGCAGAATAATCAAAATAAGAGAAAATCGACCGTTACTAATTTAAAAACAGCAACCAATGTCAAGGCTAAATTAATGCGGCATTCAGTAGCCAAACTCCCCAAACATTTAGACAGCACTTATGAGCAAAAAAGCCCTCGCCACACTAAATTTAAAACATTACCCATTCGATCTTTGCGCTAAATCACTTATTCATTTACACCTGCTGAGTTTCAGATACAATAAGCTGTAACAGATTTGAATACTCGAGGGTGCAAATCAGGTTTTTCTGAAACAGATATTTTGCATTCTCGTTCCGATAAAACGATACATCAGAAAATGCATAAAAAAGAGGAGAGTTGTAAAAGTTATAAAAAAGGAAAGATTACCAAAACAAAAAATTATACTAAATAGGACTAAATTTTTAAACTGGAGAATAGAGGAGCTTTCACTACTAGAAAAAGCAGCGTGAATAAGAACATATTTCAAGACATCCTAGTTAAGACTGAAAGAGTTCTAAAGAAATATCAGATAAAGGAAAAATAGTGGCAAAAGTAAAAATAAACACTAATAGAATAGATCTAATGCTTGAAGCGAAAATCGAATATAAAAACGATGACCAGTTCGGCATCCAGCTACATTGTAAAAAAATATTTGTATTGATAACTGATAGTTTTAATTATTTCTGCCTTTTATATGGTTTATATCATTCGGGGTTGGGGTTGGGGTTGGGGTTGGGGTTGGGGTTGGGGTTGGGGTTGGGGTT
>Ga0302188_10001275_pt1 | contig 20009 bp, 15 predicted proteins | sample II_Bog_E2_1_FD_198783 | JGI IMG/M metagenome (GOLD analysis project Ga0302188, IMG submission 198783) | Peat permafrost microbial communities from Stordalen Mire near Abisko, Sweden - II_Bog_E2_1 | ecosystem: Environmental > Terrestrial > Soil > Wetlands > Peat | place: Sweden: Abisko...
TAATTTAAATTCATTTCAATATGATAGTGATGAATAGATCAATGATGGTAGTTGTCTTTACGATTATAGTTGTCTCGACTTCGACTATAGTTATCTTTGCTTCGATTATAATTATCTCTTGAATAGTTTCGATCGTTATTATCACGATGGTTATTTGAGTAGTTTCTATTCATGTTGTTAAAATTGTTTGAACTTTTAACTTATAGAGTTATTGATTTTTGCCTTTCCTTTAGGTTGAATTCACTGATAGTCTTTCCTTTTCGTTTTTTTCTGCAAACCAAAACTCTGTAAAGATGGGCAATTTACCACAGATCAGGCGCAATAGATTCACCTGGATTAAATACAAGTTTGAACTTGGCAAAAAGTTCTTTATATTAATCACGATATTTCTTGTAGTATTACAAAAAATTCATAGTCTCTTCTATCTCAACTCCATGCTGCTCTAATATCTTTGATAACGAGTCAAGCTCAATGAGCCATTAGTTGGTATATTAAATCGTTCCATCTTCATTCTTTTTACCCACTGCCTACTCTAAGTAAAATCCATATTCATTGCCGTAGGGAGTTGAAAATTTTGTCTATTTAAATTTTATGGAAAAATATTTGTTACCGTACACTCTGCTACCATCGCTTTGAGTGACTCCTTTTTCTTTAATTTTCTTTAGAATAGTATAGCTATCGGGGATAGTTGCAATGAATGCTCCTCCAACTAATAGATTAGACAAAATTGTTGCAAGTCCCACTCTTACTCCCTCCACTGTGCCAAACATATAGTGGAAGCAAAGTTGAGCTGATACAATATCATAAAAAGAGTGCTCAATTTTATTGTAGAGATTTTTGGATGTAAAATCCTCGCAGATATTGTAAAGTCTATACGGCTATTTGACCTTTCTCCATCTTTCTTAGTATGACTTGATGCATTCCTCACTAAAATCAAGGGCTACCATATAGGCAACTCTTGCTAACTTCCACTTAGCAATATCCTGTCCCCTCCCACATCCTATATCCAAGACATGTAACAATTTGCTATCTCCCCCTTTCTTAAGGTCTAACTCTTCTTCAACTTGTTTGCACATTCTTTTGGTTTGATTTTGAATAAGGACTGCTTTGATCCAGTTATTAAATGCCTTGATTTCATAGGTCCTGCTTGTCTATCTTTATAGAATGTTGCCTGGTCTTTCAGCCATTTCGTCATAATTCTTACGAATTTCATCCTTGTTATGCATTTGCTGAGTTGATTAAAATAAATGATAAAAAGAGTCAAAAATAAATTAAGTCAAGATGATTCACTATTTTCATTCTTAGAATAAATTCTCAATTATTTAAATAAAGAAAGTACTAGTCCAGCAATTGGAATTGATGAAAATAAACAAGTAGTTAAAAATATAATGTTGCCGTTCAATCACTAAGTGACATTTGTCAAATACGATCTAATTCCTTGATTATAATTTACTATATAAGTTTGATTCTTTTTTGTAAAAGTGCCGGTACCGTGTGGCTTATTTTTTGTCCAATTAATCTTCAAAAATTAAGTTTTACTAAAAAAGAATATTCCTTCGCCTTAGAAAAGACCATCTTTAAATTAACCCTAATAGACATACCCTTTCTTTTTTGCCTAAAATTTCCCTGTTCCAACCAAAAACCCATTTTTAAAACTTCCTTCCAGATAATCTCCGTTTTTGTAAATCAATTTTCCATCACCCTCAATCCCACTTTCAATTTGGTCAATATTAAAAATAAATTTGCCAATATATTTCCTTCCGTCAGCAAAACTAATTGTCCCATCATTTAAACAATTTTATTTAAATTTTATTTCGTGCTCTTCATCTGCGGATTCAAGTTTTATTGATACTGGATATCCATTTTTCCATCTTCCTTTTATTGTTAATCCTTAACTTATGCTACTCATTAATCCCTCACCATCGATCTTATTATCGCTAAAACCTCCTTCGTATATAATTTATCTATCACTAAAAATAATTCTGCCTTATCCAATCATTTTTTTATTTTAAAGTGGCCCCTCATACAAATATTTTCCTGGCAAGTACAAAAATCCTATCTTCGTTTTATCCCAAAAAGGGTGGTCTATCACATCAGCTTCAGTCATTGAATATTGTTTATCTTTGATGATAAGCCAAACTTATTCTTTTTGTTGGGATGTTAATTTGACTAAAGATCCAGTTTTAACGTCGTTCTTATAGAGGATTTCTAACTCTTTCTCCCAAATCTTTGTAGTTTAGCAACAGCAAGCACTTCCCATTTTTAAACTATAATGATACAAATACAATAGACAAACATATATACTATTAACTGAGTCAAAAATCATTAAGAAGAATTTACTTTGTAAATATTATCCTCGAAAGACTTCCCTCCATCATTTAGGCTGGAATCATTCTTTTTCTTTTTTATGGTATGTCTTCCCTAGCTGAATCTCACTTCTCTCATTCTGCAATAACACAGAAGAAGTAGAATAATCAATATGAGAGCCCAAGCGACTCCTATTTGCAAATAAAAAGATAATCCGTAATATTAGCAGTTAAAATATCCAGGTTCAATGCATGTAGTACATGAAACTGAACATTCCTCACAGCTATTTCCAGCATCATAGGTTGATAAGGAACAAAAGCAAAGCTAATTATTCTGGCTATAATTATTAATACACATGCATTATTACTCAATGAAGATTTGCTTTTCCGGACATTCAGCCATTAAATCTAAATTATAAAATTCAATTATGATGTAGAAATGAGCCAATTAAAAGTCTTTTTTTAAATATATTGTAAATTTGGGGGCACGAAGATTAAATTAATCAATCATTAATATGTTGCTTCCAACTGGAAAAAGCAGTTGCCCAATCTTCATAAATGGGATTGGGATGTTGTGGGGTGGGAGTCAAATTCAAAAAATTATTTTAGACTTGGATGGGATATTACAATCCACTGTCAACAAGCAGAAGAGATATATTGTTGTCTAAATTGTCCATTGTGAACACGGATACCTTGGATCGCTCCTTACTAATTGAGATTGATTCCATAGTTGCAAACTGAGATAAGCCTGCCATGGCATCACTGCATTCTGCTTGTTATATCTTATTAAGTTATTCTCCTATGAATGTTAAATTGGCTTGCTTGTTTTATTCTTACATGAGGGAACTTACCTTGTCTTCCTCCTCTTCATTACTCATATATAATTCATGTTTCCTTTCCTCTGATTAATCAAGTATTTCAGATTCCTGTTTTTTTTAATCGTTTGATTTTTTACTGGTTTTAGATTTATCCAATTTTGGGCTATGAAAGCCTCTGAAGCGCTGGTTGTTTCTCTTAAAGACAATGATTTCCTCAATTAAAGCTTTGATGTTGAGCTTATCTTCCTCATTTAACTCTTAATTATCATCATAGTCTATGTGTAGGATGGCTTTTTTAAGTTCTATATAATCGATAATATACTGAGTCCAGTTTGTTCTTGCTAATTCCTCTCACTTTCCTCCTTTTTGTAGGCATGCTCAGTGAACTCTATAAGTTTATAGATGAAATTTATTTTTATTTATTTGAATATTTTACGATAATAAGAATAGCTAAACCGATTGAGCTGGCGCACTGATTTTCGCAATTTAGAATAAAGCATGTTTTTTACGCAATTTTAAGTTCTAAATCAAAGAAATCCTACCTTCCAGGAATGAGCTTTGAAATAAGGGCCCAGCGGTTGCCATGCTACGCATGCAGTTTAACCAGCAATGTTTCTTCTTCCTTGGACCATTTTTCCTTTTTGATTCCAACCTTGAGATGATTGTGGTATCGCTCACGACACTGTTTGCCATTGCGACCTTCCATACCATAGAGAGTTTCCATCATCCTTGATACCTCACTCCATTTTTTGATTCCGCTTTATTCATAGAGTTTCTTCAGAATTTAATCTTCCTAAGTTGGATTATGATGTACTTCTTGCTTCCAGACCTTTCTTTAGCTCATTGTGAAATTTATGCTGAAATTGATCTGTTGATTAATTATATATGAAATATGCGGAATTCGCGTAAAAGCTTAAAAAATGGAATTATGCTTGGTTGTAGATGAGTCAAATACCAGAAGCATGGGTTTTCTGTTGAAAGATAGTTAATAAATTCACTTTTATTAAAGATATATGTTATTTTGTAAAATTAGCTGCCTATATGATTGTATTACTGGCCCAAAACTCAAATCGGGTTTTATGATTTTTGCTAAAGTTAAAAAGTTAAAAACACAATTCAATGCATATTATTTATAAATGGTTGTTCCTTGCTTCTTGGTTAAGAATTGATTAAAAGATCTTATGTTTTTTGAATAATAGTCCTGTGAAAAACAAGTTGAAATTTTTTTTCAAACAATAAATAAATATTAAGCTTAATCTCATGACTGTACTACAAATTTATTAATTTAGACAGCTTGTAAAGCCGCTCATTTATGAAAATCATTTTTAGTCAATAATCCAACAATTAAAAACAGTGTCATGAGTTTTCATAATGCGAATAATCACAATATAATTTGAGATCTGAATTAGGATTACTCTCATAGTGATCTGCTGACATCAGATACCAAGCTGATGTGAAGAAATCATGAAAAAAACAGCAATAAGACACCAACTCAAAAATCAAAAGCAGGCAATAAAAGAAATAATAATTTTACTTCTGCAAATGTAATTCTTTTCATTATTTTGATACTTTGGCTAATTATGATTATACTTTATCACCGATTGGATTTATTTTACGTAAGTTACCAGATACTACAAACACCTATTATTTGAATTACCTAATTATAAAATTATTCATGAAATCCATTCCAATTATTATAGCAATCACCCTTTGCCTTATTTACGAAACCGCTGCTGAAATATAGATTTGTCCTTGCCAGAATGGAGGCTATTGCAGCTCTTACAAACCCAGTCCAAGGTGTATTTGTCCTTAAAATGTTATCGGTTAATTCTGCCAAATTTCGGCTCATGAAATCTCCGACTAGCCTTTAAGAAGTGAGCTCAGTACTAACTATACATACTTCTATTTTTAACCTGATGAAGTAAACTACTACAAAATGATATTCAACATCTGTATGACTGCCAATCCATCAAATAGCTATACCATTTTTTTCATTTAAACATAAAAAAACGATGGGACACTCAAGACTATACCTTCTCTCTTCGAAACCGCGAAACTAGTTCTTGGAGAATCTGCTTGCACGAGCTTTGGAACTCATTATATTAGCGTTAAGCGTAGGGATGATGATAATTTTCGAAGAATTATCGTAGGAATGAAAGTAATGCAAGACGAAGAAGCAGTTAAATATCTAAATGTGTATCTGGGTCAAAATAAATTAACTCTTAACTCACTAATAAATCCTCCTCCATCCTCAAAAGAAGGCGAAGAGCGAGTTCAATAAATAACTTTAAGCATGAGTTATGAAGTCTACATTCATACCTCATACTACAGCACTTTTATCCTTCTCTTTACCATTTTTCTGCTCTTTTTGGTGTTAACAACTTTTCTCATGTACTTACGAAGTAAATACGCTTTAGAATCGATCGGCATGGATTCTATACATCTTGATAATCTTGACTGGTAACGGAGACAAAGGTTTAATCCTAATCATTTTTATTATCGCTACCGTATGAGAAATATTCGACGTTTGAATATTTATATGCCTGTCACAAAATACGGAATCAAAGATTGTGAGCTTACTCCAAAGAGATTGATGTCAAAAGAGGAATAGTCTTATGATAAAAAATAGATGGAGACTTGTTCAATTTGTTTGATGGATTTTTAATAGCAGGCATAAATTCGAACTACACCTTGCCATCATCGCTATCACCGTGATTGCATTGATAGTTGGTGTGAGAATAATATGAATTGCCCTTACTGCCGAACTTAATTGAATTTTGATCAGTAAATCACCAAGGCATACTACTAATTTCTCCGAAATGAACTTAGCCGATGACTGCCGCATTTTATATTTATTCTAATTATCCTACTATGATAAAATGATTCTCAATAATCTATAACTTAATAGAAGAAAATTCTCCTTACTTAAGCATGCAAACTTAATAAAATTATATATTCATTTATCATTTTTTGCTCTCTACATCTTATACCCATCTTTTTACTTTTTACGTTATCCAATCATAAAATTCCCCATTTTCATCATAGTTTTACTTTGCCTCTTTTGCCCAAATAGACTCTTCAAAATTCTTAAGCTGTTTCATAAGGTAATTGAACAAGTATTTGGCCATTTCCCTTGCCACAAAGGCCACCAGTCTCTCAGGCAGGAACGGAATATGATGATCAACGAGACAGTATCCACTATATTAAGTTTCCTCGTTGTTAATGCATTTTAAAGATATAGCAAAATGCTTCAAATCAAGTAGTTATTTTCCCTTCATGAGCTTATCGCCGACAATACCATTCTTTTACATGAATTCTTTATTTTCATTTATGCCCTAAGCGAATATACAGATAGTTCCATTTTTATCTATCCGATCAAATCCAATTCCCCTCAAAAATGTACATCTATCCTTAATGAGAGGAATAGGAATGCTTAATCTAATAAAACCTACCTTTTACAATCGACTTATTTGTTTTATATCATGAGCTTACTTACAAAAGGGAAGACATGACGGATACAATTTGATAAGATAAGCCAAATATAAGAAGTTTTTTACGTTCGTAGGCAATATTCCTCTGGATTTCATCTCAAGCATGGTATTATTTGTGCGAACGGAGAGGGTACATTTATCATCCATATCAATCACTTTCCATCCTTAGTTAGGTGATTTTGCAAGTTCCAGGATAGCTTCCGTCTGCTTGAGAACTCTCTTCATTGAGACATATTGTTAATGAAGATTCATTGGAAGTTGATAAATTTTGCTAAGTTTGCCTAAATCAGAGCCACCCTTGATGAGAATTTCGCTTTCTTCTACGAAAGTATCTAAGATTTTATTGTTGAAGAGTGACCATAATCTGTTAATTTGTTCTGATTATCTTAGTGACAAGATATGAGGAAGTTTAACAGGGTTCATTTTTTCCATGAGAGCTTAATTCAATTTATATTGTCCTAATAAATTTTATCAGTTTAAAGATTTTTTCAGCATAAACAAAAAATAACAACTAGGGAAAATCTCTATGATTCCATGGTCTACAATCGACAAAATAATATTTTGAGAAATTAAAATTAAAATTTGAGATTTGCTATAATTTAACAATTATGTAGTCATTAGATTAGCGATAGTTAATCAATTTAACATCCTTTCAGGGTTGGTGCGCAAACAATTAGGATCTAATAGCTCGCGCATGCTACGCATTCTGGGAAGATTGAATTCGCTACTCCGACGTATTAAAACTGTTTCATCAATAGGCTTATGTTTGGCGAAAGTAATATTGTTGAAATTGGGAGATCTCACACGCGTGAATCGGCTCTTTTTTCCATCATTACTCCGAACATCGCTCAAATCACTACCTCGACATGTTTAGTCGAGCTATTTTGATTATGGTTCATCATTTAAAGCAGGATGGATGGGTTATTTTAATCCAAAAAACGGCAGGCTGTGCCTTTCTCTATAGTCCTTAGTTCCAACGTGTGCGGTGAAGGGATTTAACTATTTCTAGGCACTGTCAAGTTAATAGTTTTGAGCTTGTTACTAGGGGTCCTTTTCTACTTTTTTAAATTTGATATTCTAAAGAAAACTGAAACTTCCGTCTTTGATTTGCTGCAGAGTTTGTGCAAAGTCGGAACTTTCTTTAACTGATACTTCTTTTTTAGATTGACTTTTAAGTTCAATCTCCAATTATTTAATTTTAAACTGTAATTTAGATTATTTTAGCTGACTTGTCAAAGTCTTTTACTTTGACTCTTTGAGTAATTTCTTTAGCTACTCGTTATCTTCCTTGAGCTTGTCGATAATCTTATTTTTTTATTCAAGTTTTACCTCATATCCTTGTTTTAAAATGTCAATTTTGACTAGCATATCTTCGAATTCCATCTTCTTCTGTTCGTATTTTTCTTTTAACAGAGCATACTCCTATGTGCCGCTTACCAATCCTTTGATTTTATGGATAACGTCTTCATATCTTTCATCATCAGAACGCCAGTTATAGCATTATTTTTAATGTTTGGTCATTGAATAAATGTTGCCTTTGATGGTTGATACTCGTAAATTAAGCTGCTATATTTTATCCATACTATTCCTTGACTATGAGTCATTGATATTTAGCCATATTTTCCTCAAGCAAGTATAGTTGTTTTTCCACTAATCAAGCTCATTCGGATCAGAACGCTCATTTTGCATTTTTCTAAGTTAAGCTTTGTTGATTTCTTTATCTAAAATGTGAGCGTCCTCCAATAATAAGTCAATTTGCTTCATCATAAGACCAATAGAAGAACTATTATACTGTTCTATAGTAAAGATGTTTTGAGGAGCGTACAGTTTTATGCTAAAATAAGGGTTCATACTGATTAGCTTCTGATATTTTTTCCTATTTTTGAGAATTTATTCCTTTACTTTATCGTTCATCTCTTCAATCTATTTTTTACTGATTGGGCTGGATGTTTTTTGTCTTTTCCTAATCTCTTTAATTTAATCATCCCCTTTGAATTCTGCTTACTTCTCAGCTATTTCGTCACTAGTAATTTGCAATGAAATTTATTCAGCTTCGATCATAGTGGATATAGTAGCAAAAGAGGAATTATAAATAAAATTTAACAAGTTTGTTAGGCTAAATATTGATAATGTATTACTGGTTTTAATACAGATTACCGTTTTTGCAAAATTAAAAGCATCTTTTTTTGCTAAAAACTTATGGGCACATTCTGTTTTAAAAAACCGTAATTATTGACAGTCTAATACTGACCAGAAATCATTTTGATAATACATTAAAATTATGAACAAATCAAAATTCATCTGTACGATTAAGGGTTTCTCCTTACCATTATTCAACTCCATCGTTCTCATAGACATCAGCATCCTATTAAATTTTTCCAATGCTATTGGCAAGCATATAATCACCCTTAAAGAGTCTTTACACCTCCTTACCTTCTGTAGATTCATCAAATATAAGTTCAAATCGATTTTCTTCGAGAGCATTATCGTTGATAAAATTTTTCTTTGTGGCTGGCCATTCCTCAGGGGGTGGAAAAAAGGGGTCGACACATATTCTATATAAATAGGAATATACTGAAATGTATTTTAAACAAGAGTTGGAATAATTTTGCTCAAGAGGGGGCAGCTTAACTCCAAGCAAGGATTTGTATTGATTTAGATCAACCAAGGCTTGAGATCATTATCAATCATAAAATCCATTCCTAAAAGTTCAAAGTTATGCTGCTTTCTCTTCTAATCCAAACTTAAGTAGGTGGCTTTCACTGCATTTACGCAGAGCTATTTCATCTCTGGTAAAATTTTACCATAGAATAGATTCTTTTATTATCTTTGCTTTAAAGTTTTGTCGAGGTATGACTGAAATCGTTAATAGGATATCTTATTGCCTTTTTAATATTTGCCGTATTCGTCAGAATGCTGCTGAATAGCATCGTTAGTGAGATGGACAAACATGTTCGTTCCTCTTTTCAAACTGAAAACAGCCGAAGCTGTTCGAATGTAACCTTCTGGATACCAGTAGGCTTTTATCATTCCATTGAAACAAGTCAGTAACAAGTAGTGTCTAATATCAAATTTCCTGTTTTTATACAGTAACGGCTTTTCAATATATTTTTGCAGAATAAAAGTTCTAAGGTTGCCGTCATTGCTTTTTTCCTTTGATTTGAGTCTTATTAGAATATCGTCAAGTGAGTGGCAAACTGTAATACCATTTCCTCGATTACTAAACTATCCCGGCTTTAGGATCCAAATATTCTTTTAGTCTCCTCTTTTCTTCCTTTCCTCGAGTTGATTGTAGTAGGCTATAAAATTTTTATATTCCGGGTCTTCAATGCCTTTAGATACATGAAAAGTTACAGGTAATGCATCAAAGATATTTTCACCCTTCAGCTTATATAATTTTTTCATATGATAAAATAAGGCTTTTTTATTCCCTATAAAATAATTGTGTTCTAGATGGTTGTGTATTACTAATTTTCTGGAGTTCTATATTCTTGTGATGCTTTTTTTTGAAAGAAAACCTACCCGCTTTAGATATGTCCTTTCATTTATTGTCATTTCATTTTTAGCGTTACGACTGACGTGTGATATCCAATTACAAAAATCTACACTGTTGAATATTTTAGTATGGAAGTTTGCCTCGTTCCATTATTCAAGATCTTTGGATAGAATAGGGTTAGATTCCTCCTCATTGTTAAAATAGAGTAAATCCAAACTTGTCTAAGATGGTGATTGAAATTATTTAAAAATAGAATTTATTTTTAGCTGTGTCCATACAAAATTGCAGTCCTCATATTTTTAAACTATGTTCCACCAAAATCTTCTCTTTAGTATGCTTTTCACCATGTTAGAATTATTCCCAGGGCCTACATAAGCCTTATAAATAGTATCTTCAGGTGTTGATTTCACGAATAAACCATTAGCGTAGTTGATCTTCCATATAAAATCGACATAAAATAGAATTTTTTCTTTATTCTTCTCTTGAATGCTCATCTTTTCGGCCATTCCGCATACAAAGGGTTCTTTTTTGCTGAAGGCTTTGCTTGCAGGGATAAAATCTTCGATAATGATTTTATTTTGAAGATTAATTGTTGCGTTTAGACTATAGATCCTTTCTCTTCGTTTTTAAGTTGGGCTTAGTGTAGATAGGTCTGTTTTCTGTTCTTCAAATATTTATTTCTTCGTCTTTTTTATTTTAAACACTTCTCTTTCTGTATTGGATGCTGGCAACTTCTGCCTTTTTGGTAAAAATGTTGCAAACTACTTTGAATCTTATTGTATTTTGATGGTTGATTTCATCTGTTGCTTCATGTTGTCCATGACAATTGTTTATAGTTATATATTTTACAGCTTTAGCACTTCCTTAACTTTCTTTCTCAATGTTTTCTCCTTCTCCTCAACGATTTGGAGAGGTTTAACCTCTTTGGTGATGATAGTATTTGAATAGTCGACTTGTCGAATGCTTTGTGGTGCAATGGTCAGAAAGGTATTCTTTTTGCGTAGTTATTAATTGATTTTAATATAAATATCGCGGATATAGCTTTTATATGCATTTTTCTTATTATGATATATTTTTTAAGCAGTCGAATCTAATCCTCTTCTACTCAAATCAACGCTTTCTTTAGCTTTTTTAATTCTTTATAACTCCACCCTGTGGCTTTAAGATTTACCCATTGTGGGTTAATGTTTTGCTGAGTCGATTTAATGCTTACTGGTGTTCTGAATAAGACTATGATTGATCTTAAAGGCTTTACGATTAGAGTGGTGTACAGGGACGCTAAGAGTGAATATTTAATCGTAAATATGTTGTATTTTATTGCTGTTCGAACCCTTGAACATTAATATAACTAATAACTGGGCTATGAAACAAAGGGTATAATAATTTGTTCGAATAATTGTAAAAAACAGCCTTAAAGCATTATTTTGTTATTGGTTAACTCTTTTTATTCACATTGAGATGGAGATAAATAACTAAAACTTATTGAGTATAAAATAATAACTTTTATAAATTAAAAATCAAGAGATTATCAATTAATTAATTATCAAAAATACATTTCGACGATCAATCTATAAATTGCAGCCTTCTTTGTCAAATGAAAGATTTTACCATTAGTAGTAATTTAATAATCTTAAGTTATCATCTAATTAATCATTTAAAATGTCATTAAATGAATGGTCCGTCCTCGAAAAAGGAGTGGGCTTCGGTGGAATTTAAATCATATATATTCGTGAACAGATGAGTTCAGAAATATCCATGAATATCGGCGAGGATCTTTCCAAAGCAGCTATCAAGATTTCTAAAGCCTTGCGCTGTGCTTTAGGTCGTGGACACTGGCAAGTCATTCTCATCAAAGGCAAACATGCTAAGAAATTTGCTTGCAGTTGCAACTATTACTGTGTATTGCAAAGGAAAGATGGACTTAGAGCTTATGTTTGGCTCAACAGAATGGTAAGTTGCAAATTAGAGAGGTTACCGAATTGGAGTTTGAGCATATGCCCAATTGATCAGCGAATGCCAAACTAAACTATAATATCTAAATAATACGATACTTTTCAGGCGAATGCATTCACTAGTAGTTAAATTTATTTTGCTGCTGAGAGGCTTGGCTAAATTATTCACTTAATTTATAATTTTTGATTAAGATTATAAAATTATTAATGAGTCGAACTAGAAGCCGCTTAGGAAGTGCAGCCATTACAACACCCGACCATGGCTTCAAAAAACAAAAGATAGAAATTCTTGCCCCTATTTATGACAAGGTAGAATTGCTGCGGCAATAAATGCAAGGAAAAAATGACATCAAACAAACCTCACAACAATAATTCTACTTAAATTCATACAAAACACAACAAATATTTATGCCAGTAGATCGAGGAAGTTAAATTAAAACAAAGCGTTAAAATTTTCAATCAACTCGATGTTCCAGTAGCAGTCATTTCAAAGACTTAAAAAGCACTAAGACTCAATCTGATTGGAAAGGACACAGCAGAAACCGCACCAAAAGTTTAATAAATTTTTTATCGAGTCATAGGGATAGAAAGATAATTAAGAATTTGAATATTCAAAAGAACCAAAGCAGAAAAAACTCATAAATATAGACTGACTCTGCCAGATAGCGTGATGATAGATTCTAGCCTATGGGGGAGGAGTATAAAAAATAAAAATATCTTTAGTCCATCAGATCAGAAACTCAAAGTTTGAGTTCCTCCAGAAATTAATCATCATTACAGTCTTCAAAAATAGGTCTTAATAAAAAGGAGAGCAGAAAATATTTAAGGAAGGGGACTAGAGTTCGTGAAATTCTATTGAGACAGTTGCAAACCCCTGAGGAAAGGGCTTCTAGCTCATCAACAATGACATATCTAAAAGACTATGATCAATGGGTGCCTACTGCTTTAGTTGAGTAGCGAAAATAGGAATTATAGAATTTTATGAATATCATATATGGAAATAAGAAGGCCAAATGCGGGGAGGAAGTGAATCTATAAAAAATAAACATCATCTATCTGTGAGTTGAGTAAGCCCTAATTATTTTATTATTTTTTGATTTATCACAAATAATCGATACCAATCGACTTCGCATTTTACTATATTTGATACCTCCTCCTATTTTTGAAGTTGTCTATACATCTATTTATCAAATATAAGTCCTAAAATTCATGTTGAATCAAATACTCTTAAGGTTGCAAAAGAACTTTTAGTCAAATTTAAATAAACGTCACACTATCAAAAATTAAAAAATGAAATAAAGAAGTCCAAAGGCGAGTGAGGGAATGAAATTTGTTTTACTTGATTATCCCATTATTTTGATGATTTTATCAAATTTATTTTTTTGATTTAAATCTGGATGGAATAAAGATCTGTGCGGGCCGAAAAAAATAAACTTGTTTCGACTTGTCATTGCAAATGAAATAATTATTGCAAACAACTTCTTTACTGAAGTGGTAAATTGTTAGCTACAAGCTGCAAAAGGAAAGCGTAAAACCCAGTGCAATACTCCTACTGCTGTAAATAATTGAATTCTAAAAAATAAATAAAGCAAGCCAAAGCAGAGTATGGTAAATTTGTATTTCCGTATCAAATCTTCGTTTCCCAATACAATGTCCCAAGGAGAGTGATAGTAGAAAGCACCAAAATAAAAGATAATAAATTAATGATTACGGTAGAATTAATGAAGTTCTAGCCAAATCCTAATTCTGAAAATGCAAAGTTTTTTAGTTTATCATTAGATTTTCCATAAAAATAAATAGAACTAGTTGTTTAGTGAGAAGACAATAACGGATGAATAACGTTTATAATATTGAGAAATAGAAATCAAAAAAACAAGAGCATAACGATGTTTAACAACACAGAAAATGGGAATAATCATTACGAACAATATAAGAAGTGAGTGAGATATGCTACATTCTAAAACACCAATGGAGCGTTAATTATCATTTCTGAGAATGATCATATATAGACATTTATCACTCTTGTTTAATAATTTAAATAGAGTTTAAACTATGAACAATAACGATAACATTAAATAGCCCTCTATCGCCAGTAATCTCTTCGAAGAACGCTAAAATTATGATATTCCACCTTCATCTGAACGCTTTCCGGTAGAATCTTTAGAAGAATCAAATAGAAAATCAGCTTAACTCAAAGAAAAGACCACATAAACCAAGCATTAGACCTCAAAAACAAACAACAAGCATTTTAATCAATCAAGTTAGCCATAAATATCACACTCATCAAAACATAATTTTCAAAAACACACTGTCATCACAGTCAAAAAGCTTGCCAAGCGGCTCCCAGATCTACTTGGAGCATCTGCTCCTGAAAAGGTAGCTCTTCAGATGTGGAATATCTTTTTATCTTCAGGAATCAAATCTAAAAAGATCCTTGTCATTCTTTTTGGTAAGGCAGCCCTCCATGAATAAAAATATAAGGACCTTCTCAAGAGCTTTTTCTTCGGTGAGATCTGCAACTATGAATAAGGGTTAGTTCGCATGGCTCAGACTATCCTTCGAACGAAAATTTTAGAGTATCTGAGAGAGGAAGTGATGAGAGCCAGTATTTGGAGTAATCGACACATTCAACACAAGGAGGAATTCATAGCTTATTTCTGTGAGTTTATAAATACCTTAAGGCAAGGACCCCTTATTAAGTTTCGCATCAACTCAAAGACCAGTAAACACATTGAGGAGCGTATTCGTACTGCTGAGAGCCTTCAAGAAGGTAGGAGGAAACCTATAAAACAGACTGCTCCTACTCTCAAGTGATTTACATGGCCTTTGATACTATTAATGGAGGGATTATTATAACGAATAAGATCATAAAAAACAATTCGAAAATTAAATTTGTAATTGTACAGGTTTTTTTATCAATGAAAAGTTGTTTAGTTTTGCAAACAGAAGCTAACGATAAAGAATGAGGTCAAACATTGACGCCTCACAATATAATTTAATAAATAGAGCAATGTTAGCTTTCAAATTTAGTTTAAGGCTCCTGACTCTATAAATATTCTTTTTATCCAATGGAGATAAAATAGGGTATTAAAGGATTATATAGATTTTTTTCTTATTTAAAATAACTCAATTCTTGATTTATTCAATGATAGACGATCAATAGTTCATGACCAATCAAAATAACCGTTCACCTTATCAAAATATCAATGGCAATCCTTCGCCTACTCACTACAACCCTTCGACCTATTCGCTATAATCTCGTAAGAAATTTCAGTCCCAAAACTGGCGCAATATCCTCCATCCCTAAGTTGAGTAGATATACAATAAGATAATACGTGGAGACAAAGTTAATTGGGGAATAGGAAAGTTACAATAAAAGGAGGAGATTGTAAAAGAATCTAGATAGCAAGAAAATGATCCTTTTAATTCTAAAAAAGAATATGAAGAGAAAATTTTGTTATTATAGGAACAGAACAACAGTCTAAAGGAAGAGTTGTACTACTTAAGAGAAGCTCTTTTAATTAATTTTAAAGGCAAAAAGGAGTAAAAATGATTCTATATCCTTTTAATAAGCTATGGATTGTTGGATGTTTGTTCAGCAAATGATACATTTCAAAGGAAATAAGATATTTATACAATAAATCGAGATCATTCTATCGAATGACTAAGAAAATATCATAGAATATTATCAAGACATGTGATAATTCTTTTGAACAGATCATACTGATAATTATTTGTTCTATTTTAAATATAAATCATAGAATAGTCTCTTTAAATATTTTTTTACCATACACAAAACGGTTAGTCTTTGCATTTAAAACCACCGCAATTATCATCAGCAAGCAGCCTGCCCATCCTCCTGGCCATATCATTAATCCCATACCTATTAAGTACAACCAAAATGCTAGAGAGTGCCATTTATTAGCAGAGTATATGCTTATTAGTCCCACTAACTGCAATATGAAGCCTAAATAATTCAGAATCGGCACAACAAGAGTCAGTGGAAGCGAAAAGGAGGAGAGAATAGAAGTGACTGTCGAAATATAAACTGAAGTGCAGGCACCACCTGAACAGATGCTCAGAGGCATCGATAGAGAAGAGAAGATGTTCAGTAAGACTTATTTTACTACAGAACTAGCCGCCTTGTGCCTGTGGTCCACTATCGAGTAGAAGACAAAAGCTGCCATAGATGAGGCAAGCAGAAGAAAGCATTTTCTATGTCTTACTAGCCACTTATTATCATCAAACCCTGCTCCTTACATTCCGCCTTCATTTTTAACCACCTTTGTGAGCACCAAGAAGAAACAGAGCAGCAGAGTATACGAAATTATATATTTTGCTCTAAGCACACCTCGATGTGTGCTGAGGAGATGATAGGCCTATGCCCCGAAGACGAGGATAGAGGGAGATAGTGCCCAAAGAAAGCTGAAAACCAGCTCTTCCTTGATATAGGCATATACAAGGCATAATGTAATCAGATGCATGCCCATGGTCAAGGCTGAGAGTCCGTCTTATAATGCCATATAAATCAGATTATAACTTATCAATAAATTAGGTAAATTCTCTGGATTGAATTTAGCAGTATCTTTTTGATTTTGCATATTTTCAATAAATTAACCTATTTATGGACAGATTTTGGCTGAAATTAATAAACAGATGATTTTGATAGAGTTTTTCTGTATTTTAAATAAGGATGGATCTAACAGACAACTAATTGACCCTCTGGAAAGAGCTTGGCAGTCAATTATCAGCTCCACCTGATTTACGTTAACAGGCACTAACTTTCTATACACATTACCATGCTCAAGAATCTTGGTCGCCCTAAAAGACATGCCTAGTTTTGAGGGTGGCTTATTTTCTCAGTGAAAAAGCTCAACTCCTTTTTGATGCAAAAGTATGTCATGCTAAACTCAGGGTCATCGAATCAGAGGAATTGCTTTATCAGCTAATACTATCTTGAGAGACCACCCTCAGCATGAAGAGTTCCTATATCACCTAAAGCAGATGCTACGGACAGTTCCAATCCCTGCCCACGCCGACAATCTAGAGTAAGAAGTTACAATATTTTCTAAGCAAATGTCCTTCTCACTTACTTTTCTGTCAAAACTACGCACTACTCTGAAGCGGATTCGAGTGAACCAAAAAAATGAATCCTCAGCAGATTATTCTTAAGAATTACAGAAGATTTTATGGCTTATTTTCGTAGATTGCCGTTATGAGCTGTGCTTTGGATTGGATATAGTCACAAGTACCTGCTTATTAAGCTGCGTGTTTTGCTTCTTTTTGGTCGAAAAATATCGATAAGAGGGAGTTTTCTCAATTTATTTTGAGCTCGACGGAGAAGGGACTACACTAGGTAATGAGGAGGAAGATTTAACCCAAATCATGCAGGGATATTTTCATATTAAAGACTCAGCTTCTTATTAGCATACTCAACAGCAATTCAAACAATATCTAGCAAATTTATCCCAAAGTTTGGACATACGACGACCTTTTTCGCAACCTCACATGCAAAGAAACATTTATCTACTTCAAAGGAGTTATAGCAAACGCATTAACGATGATCATCTTGATTAGAGTACCTTTATTAGAAACTGCATCACCAGCAATAAAACTCCTGTAAAAATGACACCCTTTGGGCGAAGACCTTTGATGGCACCGAGAAATATGTCCCTGATGGCACAACGCATCCTTACTTACGAAATGACTGAAGATCAAATTGAAAACAAAGTCTCCGGCGAAAACAAATAAAATTAGGAAGGATTGAAAGTAATTAAATTACTGAAGAATCAACCGACTCCAAAGGGAGTTTTGATTAGAGCTACTCCGATGAGCGAAGCTATGGAAATGTATAATTGGCTCTATGAAAAATCAAATCGTTTCTCCATTTCCAAATAGGATTATTTTATCATATAGTAGACTCTCAGTTGTTGTCTCAAAGCAGATGACCCAAAGATAAATATATTGCACACTCAACTTGCTGGTGGTCTATGGAAATAAACCTTGCTCCATGAGAGATAATAAGAGGATATTACTTAGGCTTTGCTCTTTGTATCAGTTCACTTGACTTGTCATGTGCTGAATGCACCACAGTATGACCTAAAAGAATCGATGAATAAAACAAATTAGAAGGCTGGAATCATTTGGAGAGCATTAGACAAATTGTTAAATTTTGATAAAAATATGCCATTAGCACTCAAACTCTATCTATATGGTTTGTAGTAAAGCTTTATTAACTCTAAATTGTGGGATGATGCTGAGTTAGTCGAGCAAATCTCTTTAGGAACTGAAGGCAAATAACAACGATTATTTAAACGAGTTTTGCATCAAGCAGCCCTATAAATTCACTTTGTGTCCAATCAACTATAATTTTCATAATAATCTGAGGATTCAGCATTCCTTATCTTGCAATAATCCCTTAAATCAAAAGAAAAAATGCTTCTTTATAGGTCCTTAAGTCATTTAGTGCTGTGCTCCATCTATGCAGCTGCCAGAGTTGTGGAATTTTGTACCAAATTCAGTCATATTTTGCAAATTTATAAGACTGTTGTCGGTGTCAGCACATGCCACTACTAAAATTTAGTGAATTAAGTGCTCATTCTAGGCTAAAAGGGATCTATAATCACCTTTTACAACGAAATATTTGTGCCTGAATTAAAACCCTTTCTGAAACTCATACGAACTAAGAATGTGTAATTTTCCTATAATTTAGGGAAGAATTGAGCGCAGGAGATACTTTAATTAATTCTTCTATTCGAAAAATCATGCCGAAAGGAGCTAGTAGCCTGCTAACGCCACAGATGGCAAGCTACTTTGCATATAACTAGTCACCGATCCTGCGTCCAAAATTGAGAGACATATCGCACCTAAGTGCCTCGATTAATACTGCTTGGAAGGAACACCATTATAGTTTGCAGGATATCTCTGCCAAATGTAAAAATATGTTGATGCAGTTGGCAAATCCAGTGTTGCAAATACGTTAAAGGACACTCGAAAGATCAAGCGCTGATTGTTTTTAATTAATGCAAGATCTTCAAATTTAAGTAGTTGATAAATGAAATTCCTGTCCTTCCTCCATCATCAGTATATATTTAACGTTTTCATATTATTTACGCTTTTTCACGAAGGTCAAATTTATTGTGATTATAAGTCAAATCAAATTTAAATTTAAACTTATCTAAATATAGAATGGTTCTTGTGGAAATTGTTAGAAGGATTTATCTAAAATAAATAGGACTATTGTGATTATTGTAAATATTTATCTTATAATTTATGGAAAGTAAAATTATTGTTAGTCGTTCGGTAGTTATCGATCCCTTTTTTAAAAAGAACATGGTCCAAAACTACGAAAAACACAAACTAAAGCTCGAGGAAATAAAGACCCGCAAAACTTCTCTCAATCTCAATGAACCCGAAAATTTAAAAAATAGAAAATTAAGCGTAGCTAAGGTGCAAGATTAGTTCAACCCTCACAATAACAATCATAAATCTTTAATCAACCACATCAAGACCATTATGACTCGGAAGGGAGAAAGTTTTCAATAAATTAGAATGTATAAAAATTCATACGTTGAAAGGGAAAAAAAGGAAGTTGAGAAACGAAACAAACTGCTATATGACAAAATCAACGAAAATAAAGAGCACAAACTCACTAAAAAATAACTGAAGAAACAATTTGTTGCCTACGAGTCTCACAAAAATTTATTGCGGAAGGTAAAGTACTAATCCTAAAAGCCAATTGGAAGGAGGCACAAATCTCACTCTTCTCAATAATTTCATCATGAATGATTCTATATTTCATTGTTTCATTACCATTAAGACCACATGTTTAAAACAAATATTTTATAGTCTAATTCATATTTAATATGATATTTCCTTTAAGATTATCATTTCCTTTTTTTATGCTGATCCTTTGTAACTGTGACTTCTTTGCTGCTTGTGCTCAC
>Ga0302188_10001280_pt1 | contig 19963 bp, 20 predicted proteins | sample II_Bog_E2_1_FD_198783 | JGI IMG/M metagenome (GOLD analysis project Ga0302188, IMG submission 198783) | Peat permafrost microbial communities from Stordalen Mire near Abisko, Sweden - II_Bog_E2_1 | ecosystem: Environmental > Terrestrial > Soil > Wetlands > Peat | place: Sweden: Abisko...
TACAATTGCATTGAGACCTACCAAAGATTATTAATAGATTATTTTATCTTTTAAAAAATAAACATACTAATTTCTGGTATTCCACTTAAAGATTTAATGTAAAATTAAATAATGATTAAACCAAATTTTATTATTTATTGTCACAATTATTAAATCAGTCATTTGGATCATTTAATATCTTTCTTTTTGAACTTAGGCAAGAATTTGATTCTCTCCTAATTGCTTTAGCAAGCTATTTAAGGTGTTTTTATAATAAAATTTATTTTAAGATAAAGGTATTTACTTACGAAAAACAATTAAATACAAATATCTTATCAATAATAGCGAGTTCAAATGAATCCATATTTGATCTTTTTGGTGATGCGATACATTAAACTTCTTAAATTTTAATTTTAATTTTGGCAACTCATCATAAAAATGGATAGTTTGTCCATCATAGAGTATAATTTAGTCAAAAACATAATCAATTTATCTTGTTCTAAAAGATACCAATGCAAAGATCAAATCTAAGCCATTTTATTCAAAATATCCGCACAAATGATTCATACAAGATAGAGGAATATCTTCAAAAATAATCATACTAAGCAATATTGTTGCTGAGAGGACAGATGATCAGGGCTGAGCGACGAATAAATCAATTCAAAATATAAAAACAAGATAGCTTACAACTTACCTATTATTGGAAAAATATTTTTTTAATATACTCTAATGAGTCTGATAAACTTTGAAAAAACTGATTTTTACTCATAGATTATTGTTTTGAATACAACTACCAATGAGACTATTTCAAAATAAGAATCTCATATTAATTTCAGCATATTTGATTTGCTTTATGTATGCACGAAGTAAATATCAGTATTATATAAAAATCATAAAAAATCATAACATTTACAATTTGAGGACTATTTTTGAAATAGAGCCACTTATAGATAAAAGTCAATATTTAAAGAGTCAATAATTGTCAATTCATTGTCATTCTGTTATTATTTAATTCAATGAACAAAGCATAGGTACCCGCTCATTTATATAGACCTCGCGTGTCCCCATCTTCTACTCTCTGGCCTATCACTCAATGTCCTTCAACAAGGATGACCCGAATTACTGTGCCAAAGATTTTCTGGAGTATCTCAAAAAAGTTGGCAACATTGTCACAAAAGATGTTAGCAGTCACATTAACACGCAGGTACTCAAGATTGAAGACTAAAAGCATCGCAGATAACTTATGCAAGCCTGCAACTTGGAACTGGTAGTTTATTCAATAATTAGACCATTTAAGGCGTTGAAGATTTGTTCCCAGGGCTTCTCAAATCAAAAGAAATAAGCAGAGAAGAAATTGATGCCCTTCTCAAACTGGCAGCTACCAACAAAAGTTGAAGTGATCATCTATAACTGATTTCACAAAATTGAAGATGTTGTCCTAATTAGAGGCAAAATTTTATACATCGATCATTAATAATTCTGTATTATAATCAAAATCATTCCTTTGAGATTTGATTAGTTGAAGCTAAGTTTTCTTCAGAGCTTTATATTAAAAATAGCATTACATTAATTAGACATTTGGTATGCTCGGGGACCTAAATATTGCTGATAGGTTTCTTGCTGTTTATGGCTTTGCAGGCACCCTCTTATCGACCATTTCTCAGTCCTCCTAGATATGAGTGGTGCATAACGGGCCTTTTTGTTACTGGAGCTAGTTTTGGGTTCTTCATGAGGAATCGATGGGTTTAATCCGATCCTAATTAACGGCTATTAATCATTAGGAGCGGCAAGTTAGTGAAGGCTGGAGTGGGACCAGTTTAAAGGGTGGGGAATTTGGCTTTAAACTGTTTAAATTACATAGGTTACCATTTCATCAGAGAAATTATTTAATGATTTGCAAGCAGAATTCAGGCAGGCAACCTCAAAGCACAGTAGATAAAAATGGCTTGTCAAGAAAGATTACTTAAATTAGGCAATTGTCCTAAATGAGAACATCTTGAAATATTGAAATGAATGAAATGCAGAAACAGACAACATGCAATAAAGAACGAATAAAACGCGACTAGTTGCAGGCCGACTGCGATAACCAAAAAAATGAATTAGATATTAAAAGATTAGAAAGAGAGGCTCGTTTTCAAATTGAAAAATTGAAAAATGAACTTTTGCAGTAACAGGAGCGCATTAAAAATGACCAATAAACTTCATGGATCAAATTAGACTTTGAACTAGAGTTTGCACGCAAAAGACTAGATTTGGACAAGAAGCACGATGAAAAAACTTTGCTAAAGTACCAGATAGACTCAACTTAACGAGTATACAGCAACATAAGCATTCGTGAGATTAAAATCAACAAATTTACAGGAGATTCGAAGACTAGTCTGGCATCTATTCTGCCACAAATGGGCTTTGCGCTGGGACAGCTCAGTACCGCCAACCAATGATCTATATGAGTTGAAAGCAAACAAGTCTAATAGAGTCGAAGAGAAATACATTTTAAATTTCTTTCAAAGAGATAATAAGCATATATTTGACGGCAAAACTAAGAAATCATTGATAGAGCTACCTGACCAAATCTATCATATTATTATAGTGGTGATACCTGTCAAGCTTGAAATATTATTTCAGGATACGTCTTATGTCTTTAACCTAAGTTAATTGCATAAGAAATTCCTAAAGTCTCAGCATCTCATTATCGTTTCTATCATTCAAGAAGGACACGATAGGTATGGCATTTGATTTCTGAAAGAGGTATGTATGAGGAGAGTTGTCAATCAGTATTACTCGACCTAAATCGCGATCTTTGAAAATTCTTAAATCTTTTGTATGAGCTGCTCTAGGCTGCATTTCGAAGCAGTGTTGTCGGTAAAGTTTGAAAGAAAATATTTAATCGTTTGGATCTATTTCTTTAAGAATGGTCTTGCCGTACAATTATTGGCTTGCTGAAAAAATACCGATTTAAAATTTGTCTTTCAATCTTTGCAAAACCTCTTTGACATGAGGCCTAATTTTTAGATTGATCATATAGGAACCAATTTCGGAAATAACTTAAATATTGTTTCCCCAGCCAAGATCATTCTCATTTGTATTCCAGTTGATAATTTGAGTATGGATTAAAGTTTCATCCAGATCAAATACAAGCGTTATCTTTCCTGTTTATGGAAGTGGAAGATGTGCAGGCTTCGGCATTTCTTTGGGAATTTGCATATGTGAAAACATTTGAAAAGCAGAAATGGACTCCATTAAGTGAGACAAATGTGAATTAGCGTACTATTGATTACCAATATACTCCTGAATATTGATTTTGATGTCAGGGACATAGTAATTCAAATTTATTCGTTATACTTATATAAGTTTATGAGGTGCGGAAGATTTATCGCTTTGCAGGTTATGAGCCATCTTCTTGACTAGATAATTTTTAGCCTTGTTAAGGATTTACACTTTTGATTCATCACCTTTTGAAAATTAGTTAAATTTAAGCTGGCTCGACTAATATTTTTCCTTCAAAGGTTTTCTGATGCTGTTACTATCTTCATCTCCAGCTGAAGTTTTGATTCCCTAATAAAGGACTACACTAGGCTTGATGTGGCGAGCAGTGCTTCGATTCATTTTCATTGTTAATCGGCTCATTAGGGCTGGCCCTTCGATTTCAATTGAAGGTTCAACGGATTTCCTATGTTTTGTTTTCAGATTTAAATATTTCTTGATAATTCTCTCTTTGGAGAGCTAGCCATGTAAGAGACGGGTTTCTCGACTTCCTATTTTTTGAAGATGAAGAGGTTTGTTTGACGTATGACTTTTTGGATATTTAGACACTGAATTGATAGTTTCACGGGGAGAAACATGATTCATAACGGAGGACAACAAAATAAAAGATTATATTGCGAGTTTGTTTAAATTCAATTATTTGACTGTGTACTTTATGTTAGTAAAATCATCTCATTTTCTAAGATATGGGTGCTCGTAAGCCTAGGTTGGATTAAGGCGTTCATCGGGGTTATATTTTAGACAGGCACTTATGAACTCCTTTGCTGCATCGGATACTCGATATTTTTTGCGATTTTAAGTGGGAAACTCGACTTTAAAAGCTCTCAAAATAATTCCTTTATCATAAATCTGACTTTGAGGAACACCCTGTCCGAAAGGTTTAATTCCGTACAGCAATTAGAAAAAGATGACTCCAAGTGACCATACATCCACCTTCGATGAAATTTTGGGATCGTACTCCTCGAAGGTCTCAGGGGGTAGGTACCAATATGTGCCTACTCCCTGAGATGTGAGCTACATTTTAGTGTCTTAAGAATCCTCCATAACCTTACAAAGCCCAAAATCAAGTATTTTGACGACTCCCTCGTGAAACATAATATTGCAAGGCTTGAGATCATAATGAATGACCTTTTCCTTTAATTTATAAAGATAACTAAGGGCAGAAAATAACTCCCTAATAATTTGTTTGGCTTACTTCTATTACAAACAGAAATGCTTCCTTAAGTAAACAGATAATTCTGGTCCGGAACAGTATTAGAGTTCAAAAACTACTCTGCTTGAACTGGTATTAACTTCAACAAGCTTTTAGAATTTAGCTATATTAGGATGATTTAACTGCTTTTGGATCTCCGCCTATCGTTGTACATGCTTTAAAAAATCCTATCGGTGCTGCTCATCACTACTTTTATTCTTAGCATCAAACAACATTATCTTGATTGCCACATACTTATCATTCTCCAAGTCATAGCACTTGTATACCTCTCCGAACCCTCCAGACCCCAATAGTTCTAAAGTTTGATATCGATCGTAAATGATAGGCCAATTTGCTTTATGATACAGACAGTTAACTTCCTTCAAAGCCAATTTAAGTCTATCTTTATATACTGCTATCTATTGTTGTTTATTTTCTAATTCTTTTTTAAGATCATTTAACTACTAAGTAACTAAGAGTTTACCCTGCTCAAAAACTCAAGAGAGCCAATGTTGCGAGTAATCTACTCTCCACTAATAGATTTGGATCGTTTTTGTTGCTATAACTTCTTTATAGCTTCTTCCTTCTGAACAATTGCATTACGAAGTTCTATTAAACTTTCTCCATCCTCAAATTTCTTTAGGCCATCAGAAAAATAGCCTAGTTTGTGATCAACTTTCAAGCGTTAAGCCCTTTTCTTAGCGGCCACTTCTTTCATAGATTTAGCAATAATATTTTTTGTTTTCTTTTTGTGCTCTCGGGCTTGAAAAGTGATGGCATTTATTTTCTATTATTCTTCTCCTCTCTTTTCTCTTAGCATAGCAATTGTTTTGTCTTTCTCCTTTAATTTTTACTCAAGTTATTTTATCCTCTCATTTACATCTAAGGAAGAAACCATTTCAAGAGAAGAGGGTGCTTTTATGAGTTGAGACTGTCGGGGTTGACTATTTCCTCCGAAGTAATGTGTAATTTTATTGTTATTCGAGTCCACATCTTAATAATGAAAATGATACCATTTTTAATCTTGTTTTTACGTACGGACTCATTGTTGTCATCTGTGGCTGTCTTCTTCATGCGCTTATTGTCAGTGGCCTAGTTGCTCTTGTTCGGAAGCATAGGTTTTTAGTCCTGTGTGGTCATTCAAACAAATTATATTCAATTAGGCTAACAGTATGCAGCTTTATAAATTAACTGTTTTGAATAAAAATTATGTGTCATCTTATAAAAAATATTATTTAAATTTATATCAAATTCTTCTGAAATTATGCACATCATTCTAAATATTTTCTTACCTTCATTTGGGTATTTGTGAAATATTAAGACTCAGTAAAACATTGAGTATTAAATAAAATTGGGATTGAGACCCTAAAATGCTTTTAGAAAAATCAGAGCATAAATTTTGCATAGAAATAAAATTCAAATAAAATCTAATCAATAATATTAAAAATGAGTCAAATCAATTAGTAACCAAGAGAACTCATCACTGAGCCATAAAATTATAAAATTGAAGAAACCAGTGCCTTGCCTATAAAACAGCACAGAAGAACCGATAACTTTTGCACCATTGTTAACACTACTTTTGTGGTGCTGCTCTTTGTGATTTTTCTCTTCACCTATCAAGGCGGTAAATCATATTTAAGATAGATAATCTAAAAAAGATTACCTACCCGAATGATGCAGAGGGTACCCTTTGTGGCTATGATGCCCCAGACTATCCATATCTTTACTATGCATCACTCACTGATCCAGTAATTCTCTTGAAATTAAGTCCAAAAGACTCTGTGTGTCCCAGTGTCCTATTGCAACCGATACTGCCTTGGTATGCAAGCCGACGGCAGATCTAAGTTGCCTCCAGAATAGTGATCCTAAATATGGAGTTACCATATATGACTCATATCTGGATAACAGTATGGTATATTTAATACAGGTCGCGTGGGATTATTCTGCTTTCCAACTGATCCAACCTTAAAATAACAGATTATATCCAACAGTAACATTCAAGAAAAGTATGACTTTTTAGGTTTTTATGACTCACTATTTCGTTCTATATGGATATCAGTGATCTTTGCCATCTCAAGCTTTCTTTTAGTGCATTTCTTACCTTATCAATCAGTTGTATGGACCATTTTTATTGGAGGTATTTGCTCAATTCTGTTTGGACTCCTCATCCTCATGTAATAAAATTTCAATTCAGATTGGCTAATGGATATTTTTTGGTGAAATTACTTTTGTTTATTTTCTTCGTGGGCCTTGGCATCTTCAGCGGAATCAGTATCTTCAACCCAACAAGGAAAGAGTCAATATTTATCTGTTCTCGGCTTATTCATGCAGCAGCCATCACACATGAGAGAAAAGACTATACTGGGTTAGTACCTTTCTCCCTCTAGGGTTTCTAAAAGCTCTTACAACCCGTGCTGGTAATTATTTGCTTCATGGCGCTATTTGGAGTCTTCTTACTATTAATCGCATTTGAAGTGTTGTCTGCTTGGTCTTGTGGAAAGCTTGAGTTCCGCAGTGACTATCCTTTTTATGAGGTCGTCGGTTTTGGCAGCAACTTCTTGATGATTTTAATTTTCTTTTAGCTTATTTGGGGTATGACGTTCCTCAAAGAAGTATGTAACAATGCAATTATATAGTTAACTTCATAGTTTCTGGTCATGCAACACGTTGGTACTTCGCAAGACAGACTGATGACATTAATAATTAGGATAATCCTTAGAATCAATCCTATCTTCCCTTGGTTGAACAACTATTCCTCTATCACTGGGGCAGTGTGGCCGGAGGATCTCTCCTGGTTGGCTTCTTTTACTTTGTAGATCTGATATTTGACTTCTTTTGGGTATTTTATTTTTGATGCAGCCAGAAGACTCCTAAAAAATTAGTAGTTTGGAAGGTAAAGCTCCTATTGACTGGGAGCGCTCTTATGATGAGGAAAATAAAGGTTTTAAGAGCTTCTTCAATCTCATCAGAACATAGGCATTTGCCTATACTTCCCTAACCAGTCTACCTTACTGCTTATCGGCCCGTTATTGTGAATTTCTTTCCTCCTAGAGTAGATTTTACAATCTAAGTCAAACAACAAACCGCATTTTCAGAATAAACCAGCATATGATTCCAATTTTCTTCACAGTATTGATTGCTATCATCACAATGAAAAACTCTGGTTCTGCTAGCCCATATGGAATTCTTTTCGTATGCTTTATCAGCTTCTTCACAGTGACATACTTCTTGGCCTACCATGGTGATAAAGCAGAAGGTTTACTTATCTCTGCCTACGCTGACGAGGCGCTAAATGAAGGGACTCCCCAATGTGCTCCCGCGCTGATTGCTCTGGCATACAAAGACGATGAAGGAGATGCATACAAAAAAAAACCCATCTGGTAAATGCTATTCTCAGACAACTTAAATCCCCAATGATGGATAGGTTCCCATATAATTCATATTTGTTAATACTAATAATGATTAATGCCTGCATAGGATCAAAGTTGTAGGATCTTCATTGCGTTGTCCATGTTGGCATATTGATTGAAGTAGCTGCCTTTCAGGCCCATCTGTTCAGATGAAGAACTATCTTTCTTCGTCGGTTAATCGATGATCTGCCCAGTCTAGGTACTATATCAAAAGATGGGTACTTCCCACTTATAACTGCGATACTATCGCAGATCTTTTGTGTTTGAGTTGAGAATGCGACTCTCTATTTCTAGTCTCGCTTTCTGCAGCAGCTTGCGACCTTCTTCGATATTTTCATGACTGAACTCGCTCTCGAAGACAAACTTCTGCAGTCCAAACATCTTGGCAATGAGGGCATAAACGTCAAATGCGTTGATAGTAATGAGGATTAGCAACAAGATGGGAAAGATGTAATAGAAAGTTTGTCCGAAGACAGGTACGATGTCAGTTTATCCCATCACTTTCGAGAAGGCAGTATTCCGGTCGCTAATAATCTGAAGAAAGTTATAGCAAAGTGGTGTGGATACACGTGAACAATTTCTAAATTATGGAACAAATACATTGCGTAAAACATTAGGGAAGAAGAATCTGTCTGTTTGTTCCAGTAGAGACCATAGTAGTTGGCAAACTTTAGTTTGAAGAGGGCGTAGTAAACACAAAACACAATATAAGCCATTACAATCATGAGCGAACAGTCCAACGCAATGAATGTCCTGATTTGGAGCAAATGCCCGAAAGGATTGAGAAAGGATAGTACAGGCAAGAAAACAGAAAGTTCGGCAATGACAACTGCTGCTGCGAAAAGAGAGAAAATGATAGCCAAAGCAGGATTAAGATATACCTTAATTCTGCAATGCCATAGCCATTTAGCATGATTAACAAAGTCATATTTAGAAGTGGCCATGAGAGTGGAGTCAATACGTCGACTGGGCGAGTTGGTGTTGGCGAGAATGTCCTCTATGAGGAAGGTTTCTTCGGTGAGTTCTTCCCACCTTCTGTCTAATCTAGCCATTTATAATAGAAGTTCTTTAATCTCTTTGTGGAGTTTGATGAGACTGATCTCTCCCAAATCTGGAACATTCTTTCGCCACTTTTCCCTATATTTTTGTGGAATGAGATTGACAATGTAATTGCTTTCGACAGTCTCACCATTTTTCTTTTGCTGCCAGAATAATTCTTTGACCTTCAGCTCTAACTCATGTAACACTTTATCCTTTTTATCAGTCAGTCCCACTGCACTATACTGCTTCTGCTTTAATTTGATCTCGTACTTCTTCTCACGCCATAACTACTTAGGAATTGCTACCAGTCCATATGACAAGAAGATAACGACCAAGAACATACCGAAGGCATTGGAAGCTGCCATTAAGACGGGCATCAGTTCCTTCAAATTGAGCTGATCTTTCAAGAAGAGATAGACCAGAAAGGCCACCCCGATAAGCGCGAAAATGCCATAAATAATTAGGTTGTTAATTACTGCAGTCTTAATCTTATCCTTGCGAGTGAATTCTCCAGCCACTTCGTACTCTTGAGCTATGGGTAGTACTAGCCAAGTTAATGCAAAGATGGCATAGTAAAGGATTTTCCAAACAACACTCATGGCGTAATCGTTCTGGAGTGAATGGTATACGTCGTAAGGAAGTAGGACTACGATGCTGAAACTCAGCAGCCAGGTGAGATATACCAAAATCTTCACAACAGGATTGACCTATGGCATGGAGTACTGATAGATGAGATAGGCGACGTAGAGGAGGGCGATTACGATTTGCAGCGCCACTATCAGGTAAAACATATTTTTAATTTATAAGAATTGTCTTTGCTATAGTAACTATTACCACATAGACTACTAATGAATCAAATTCCTCTTAAGAATCAGACCTGCTTTCAAATCAAATTTTACTATTAATGTAATCACAATTATGAGGGTAATTCATACTATCATTGTATAAATATTATTCTATCGCCATTAGAACAGAAGAATCAAATGCATAGCCAATATACTAAGTCGCCAAATGTAGAAGCCCTCTCTATCTATCACCAGCAACATCAACAAAAAAAAGAGGACCCTAATGATAATAATAGAAAGCATTTACTCGGATTGCTGGCCTCCTTCACTCGCTAGGAAGAGGAAATACGCAATGAGGAGGTTGAAGAACTGTGCTGCTATGATCGGATGAAGAAGCTCATATTTCATAACGATCATGACATCTCGCCCCAACAGTAGAAGGACCTTGTTAGCGCGGTAGTTATAGAGAAAAAGATTACTCAGCTCGAATAGCACATGAACCACAAAAGTGAAAGCAAAACAAAAAACGTTTCACCCAGTCGCGTATCTGGGTCTCATCACTTTTTACGCAGATCTTGCATGTAGCTGTGTTACCACTCAGTATTGAAGACGTTAAAAAACAATGTCTGCAGAAATACTTGTCGCACAAACGAAGTATTAAAGACAAAGCTGATAATTAGATACGCAGATAAATTGAGCGGGAAGTGGATTAGAGAGTTGAGGACATAATTGAAGAAAAGAAGAACAAATTTACTAAATTGCAAGAATAAAATATATCACTTCGCAAATAGATTATGGTTAAAAATTTGGAAATTGAATCTCTGAAGAGTCGGGAGTGTAGCATGAAGGACTATATTAAAGAATTGGAAGAGAGATGCAAGGGCAAACGATAGTCCAAGCGGAGTGCTAATGCCAATAATCGCACCAACTGCGAAATCTTTTATGAGAAGTTTACTGATGCATTTGGAGGCATGAGTGTTGATGATGTGCGCAATTTGATGTAAAAATCCATCAACAAATGTCTATAGCAGTTTGATCGAGTTGAAAATAAAAACCAATAGAAGATGCTTTAGCTAACTAAAAACATGGAATTCAGCAATGATAAGTTACAGTAAAAGATATTAAAGCTATAAAACCGCGAAAATGAGTTAATGACAAACCTTAAGAACGTAAAGTTGAATAAAAAAATATCATAAGTGGAGGCAAACGAGTTGGGAAAGGCGAAGGTGAGACTTGACGACCTTTAAAAGTTAATCCTCTCTATATACAATTCATGGTATGCTGAAAGAAGCGAGGGATAGAAGAAACTTATGAAATGTTTGGGCAATCTCTAGGAAAACTACTCTTATTAATAAATGCTGAAATATATTGTTGACTACGGCAAAAGGTATTCCACTAACGATAAGCTCAATGATTATCTTTTCAAAGTGTTGAGGGGTGTGCAAAAAATTAAACGTATAATTTACCCTGATCAGTGTAATTAAAAGCTAGATGCTCTTGCAACGATGGAAAAAATAGAAAAATGGATTAAGATTAAAGTTTCACAAAACATGCGAGCCATACCGAGAAAACGAACCAACATTGAGTCTGATGAGAATTACTTCAAGACTCCCTTATGATCTGCTTACTTCTATATGTATTAGGAATTGCGGCATAAATCATTTATTATTTAATTTATGGAGATTGAAAAATTGTTCAGTCAACGTAAACTCATTAAGACAAACGTCAGTACGTATGACCTTGAAACCTGTCGCTGGAAGATATTTAGTCACCCACCTAAAAAGAAAAAGGAGATTTCAAGTCCCAATTCGCAAGGCTATATCCATGCTGCAGTTGTACTCAAGACCTCAATTTTTATAGTGATGGGGCCTGACGAACATACCTCCCAGGCAGTAACTTTTTACTGACTTAGACTTTGCATTCTTATAATCTGAAGAGCAACGAATGGAAACTGTGGGCAGAGTGCTTAATGCCTACAGCTCGAGACTCCTTTGGACTTACCGTTCACAAAAATGAGATATATCTCTATGGAGGTAGTAACTATGAGGAGCAATTTGGAGACCTCCATGTATTCAATACCCTAAACGGCTTCTGGAATATCGTTTAAGGTGGAGATATCCCCCATAGGAATCCAATGGTATTCATATCAGTCAGTAACGAGTATATCCTTCTCTATGGAGGCATTAACGCTGGAACCGGAGAAGTTCTAGATGATGCTTTTCTCTTGATTAATGACATATGGATTCAGGCTAAGTAAATCATTAATGCTCCCATAAACCTTTTGGGGGCTAAAGCAGTTACTTGTGAGGAACGATTATTTATGTTTGGAGGGGAGTTCAATTTGGAAGGATCAACTAAGTAAAACACAAATCTCTATGAGCTAATAATTGATGTTGAAAATCTCACTGTTGAGTTCAAAGAAGTTAAAGTAACTTCGACAAAGAGTCCTTGTGGAAGAGTTTTTCACTCCATGTTGGAAATAAGCAAATAATATTTTATAGTTGTTGGGGGACAAGCTATATCCACTCCAAACGAGAATCAACTTCTTAGAGATATCTGGCTTTTTGACATTGTCAACAGCAGCTGGGTAAAGATAGATCCAGTGAACGGTTCCATTCGCCCCCTCTGCGATAACTCACTGGTAATTAGCAATAATATTATTTACATTTTCGGAGGCATGATATAACAGTTGGACATGTGGAATGAACAAACCCTTGGAATTTAATTTGGTTAGAGCGAGGTATTCAAAAATTAAATATGCACTAACTGTATCCAAAGGGCCAATCAAAAGGAAAAAGAGTAGAAAGCTTTTCCAAAAACTTTGGTTCTCTCCTCAGGCTTTTTCTATACAATTTCGTTGTAAATCAAGCATCCATTTCAGGCAATCAGTATTCTGTACGATTGCTCTGCTTTTCTTAAGGCCAGCTTCTTCAAATTCAAGATAATTAAAACTTTAAGCTAAAATGAATACATCAATATATAGTTCGATGGAAATACATTGTCCAAACAGCAATTTCGCTAGTTAATTTGCCACTCAGTATCAAATGACTAATAATATACTAAATTCATTACGAATATTAAGGTGGCTTCGATGCGGCTCGGCAAAACATTTGTCTTTATCACGGCAGATGAGAATGAGAGAAAAGTGTTTTTATTTTCTGCAGACAGCAAAGTTACCCCAGCTTTTGATGAAAATTATGGTTTCTTTGCCTATGTTTAAAATATTAAAATGAACTCTGTCGAAAGTCACTAAGGCAAAACTCATCGTAGTTTAATTATGAATGTTCTAAGATCAAGACTATAAAATCCTGAAGCTGTGCTAAATATAAAAAATATGAACAAAATCCTTATTTTCGAGAAGAACATATTGGTGACTTCTGAAAAAGTTTACTATTATGAGCTTATTTCCAGCAGTAACTAAGATGTTTCGATTTATAAAAATGCTAAGAAGGTTCTGTTTTTGGATGAACTGGGGTACTAAATTTCAAAGGAACCTTAAATTTCATTGAGATCTTATGCCTCCAACATGCTCCTTAATTCTAAAAACGGTCCATCTTTCTATATCAATAACGCTCAAAATCCAACTCCCCTCTATAATTACGCCTAAAGATTGAGAAAACTGTTATAAGAAAAGAAGATTCTTTAGATGGAAATGCCATCAAAGATAGTAGACATTGAATTAGATGTGTCACTGTACATTGCTGAAAGTTCCCTTGTCATACAGAATAATCTGGGAATATTAATATATTATGATGATAAGCTAGTGAACAGATTAGATGTTAACTTTGGAGATCTATTCAAATAAGAGTTTTATAAGACAAAATTCAAGAAAGCCATCACTCTTTTTGAATTTTTGGGAGTCATCAACGTCAAGAAGGGATTGACCCTCAACTACTTCGGAAACTGGTTCAAAAAAAACAGAGGATACTATCTTTTTATCGAAGGAGTCAGAGAAGCGATCCGCAAGGCAAAACTTGATCAACTTGAACGACAGCTTAAAGCAGGAGCAGAGGACACAGAGTAACGCAAAATGACCAAAAAGATTAAATTGTGATTGATAGGCTCCATTATAATTTAAATTGTATTTAATTAGGAAGGATGGGAGCTGTTAAAAGCCTCGCAATGACTTTTTCCGACAAGGAGTACCTGCTTTACTACTTGGAAAGGAAGGACTACCCAAATCTATAGAAACTTTTGACTAAACGACCAGAGCTTATCAACGTAAAGTTGACTGAAAATACCAAAATGACTCCACTCTACAGAGCAGCATTTAATGGAAATCTGTAAATGGTGACTTTTTTGGTGTAAAAATTTAATGCGGATGTAAATTTTGCGACTGAAATTGGTGAGACTCCTTTGGTGGCGGCAGTAAAAAGAGATCACATTCGTGTCATTAGATATTTGCTTTAACATGGTGCGGATCCAAATTTCATCTCAAGTATTGGATTATCAGTTTTGTAATATGCTCTTTTGGCTGGTTACTACTAAACTTCTCTATTGATCATCGAAAAATGCAAAAAATATGAATTGAGATCAATCGAGGAATATGATCAAATGGGATCGAATTATCACTACCGATACGTTAACTATCAGATTATGGTGGATTGCTTGTAAAAAAGGATTGAACCTTAAAATGTGCCAGACTACCTCAAAAAGGTTAAGAAATTTTATAAGGATCCAGTTATCGATCCAAGATAGACCTGGAAAGCATGGATAAAGAGACAAGTTGAATTCAAAGATCCGCCACTTGTAGAAAGAGATGAATTGCCAGAAGAGATGCAGCCTCAAAACAAAAAATTTGGAAGACTACAATATGTTATGAGCAAATTTGTCTTGAGTCCATTATCTCAAAAGCCGAACTTTTATCCAAAATCAAAGAGCATGATGGGAGATTCTTAAAACGAGATCAAGGAAATCAATCGCACTGTGCAGACAAGCCAATAAATGTAAATAAAAACAGTTTCGTGATTTTGCAATATCATTGCTCTTTAAATTTAAATAGAATCTTTCTCAAATTTATTTATTCATTTCATTGGAGAAATGAGGAGGATGTTTGTAAAAATGCATGGAACAGGCAATCACTTCTTAATCGTAGAACCTCATTTTTTTGGACTCAGCAATCACAGAACTAACAACAATACATTTAGTCCATAGGAACTAGAAAGTATTCGACCGAGTGTGTTTAAACTATGCCAGCCAAACTTCGGGGTCGGAGCAGATGGCATTCTTGTAATCAGCAGAGGCTAAAATCAAATTTATAAAATGACGATCATTAATGGCATTGATACATTGGTGAGCTTGATGTGCGGAAATGGACTAAGATGTGCAGCTGCTTATCTGTCAACTGTTAAACAATTAGGAAGTCAATTTCCAATCGCTACTGATAGTGGACTGATGAATATGAGCGTGAAGAGATAGACATAGAAACTTTTCTATGTGTAGTCTAATCTAGGTTTACTATCTAAATATGAAAGACTTAATACCCTAAGCTTTCAATTAGATCATTACTTATACAAATACATACAAGATGTGACCCCGTATTCCTGTCAAGTAGGAGATCCTCAAATAATCCTCTTCCTATCCCTTGCTAAATTCTTGGCAATAGAAAATGATAATGCTTACTTTGCCATTTATGAATACTTAACTGGAATGAGTAATATAAATGTAAATTTCTGTTTAGTCTAATCAAATTCAGTTTTGAGATTAGTAACTTTTTAATTTGGCAATGGAGTTACTTATGCCTGTGGAACTGGATCAACGGCTTCAGTATTTGTTGGATATAAGCTCAATTTATTAAGCTCCTAAGTGACAGTAAAAAATAAAGGAGGAAGTCTTATTATTAGGATAAATCCTTAGGAAAAAGGGCAATACTAAATTCATATGAACGGCCCAGCAGAATATGTATTTACTGGATTTATTGATGATGAACTAAAATGATTTTAATATTCTTAACCTTTGATAAAATGATAATTATTTTTAGCAATTAATATTTCTTTCGAAATTAGTAGATTTAGTTATGTGATTACATATAGGAAAGAAAATATTTAAAAACGAAAAGGTGAATCACCATGAGTTCACTAACTTCTGAATCTTAGTGGTTGATTTAGAAGTCTATTGTTTTAATTTATTTCTCTTCTTCTTATAAGATAATGAAGATATCACCAATTCTTTCTTCATGCGGATAAAATTAAAAAATCAAATATCACTAAATCATTACATCAAAAAGGTAAGAATTAATGAGCTGATTGGAAATAAGCACTTACAATACAGTAAATAATCTTTTCTTTGAACAAAATGGCAAGATCAATATCAATCATCGCGAAGTTATCCATCAATTTAAGAATTAGAATTACCTCAAATCATAGATCTTATCATAACGAAAGCAAAGGTTCTGGAGCTAGATCTAAAAGAGCAAGTATTTCCAATAAAACTGATGAAGAAACATACACACATAAAATCAGCCATCTTTAAATACAATAGAGAATTGGCCTATCATCCCAAATCAAAAGAGATAAAGCTTCTTCTATCAATATTTTGACCCAGAGGCAAATTGAAGGCCAATTTGTTTTTCTCTGTATTTTTAAAATACAAATTATAATTGAATATAATATATAATCATACTATGAAACTACTCATCTTCATAGCTATAATTACCATTACTTTTACTCTAGATAATGGGTTGGGAAAAACTCCTCCTATGGGGTGGAATTCATGGAACCATTTTGGATGCAACATAAATTAAGCATTAATTCGTGAAACAGTTGATTTACTTATAAGCACTGGACTTGCTGCCAAAGGATACAAGTATGTGAATCTCGATGACTGTTGGCAAATTGAAAGGAGTTTGTCAACCAAAAAAATTATTGAGGATAAAGCCAAATTTCCATCAGGTATTGGAAATCTTTCTGCTTATGTACATTCAAAGGGTCTATTATTTGGACTCTACAGTGATGCAGGTACGAAAACTTGTCAAGGAAGGCCAGGTGGTTATGGATTTGAATAAATAGATGCCAACACCTATGCTGAGTGGAAGTAATAACCCTTTAACTTAGAATAGATTATCTCAAGTACGATAACTGTCACAATGAGGGAATATCCCCAAAGTTTAGATTTCCAATTATGCGGGACGCTCTTAATAAAACAGGAAGACCTATTTATTTTTCCATGTGTGAATGGGGGAGAGAAAATCCTGCTGAATGGGCTAAGCCAGTAGCAAATTCTTGGAGGACCACTATAGATATTAAAGATATTTGGTTATCTTTCGTTCATAATTTAGAAAGGCAAGTGGGCCTATCAGTACATGCAGGTCCGGGAGGGTGGAATGATCCTGATATGCTTTAAGTGGGCAACGGAGGTATGAATCAAGAGGAATACCAAAGCCACTTTTCATTATGGGCTGCACTTAAGTCTCCGCTTCTAATAGGATGCGCTTTAAAGACGATTACTAACGCAACATTATCAATTCTAGGCAACTAAGAAATAATCGCTATTAATCAAGATCCATTGGGAAAGCAAGCAGACTTGCTTCATCGATAGATCTTTGATGTTGGCTTTAAATAAACTTGGGGTGGATAGTTGAGCAATAATAGGTATGTTTTAGTTTTTTTAAATCGAGCTGAAATTGCGACGATATTCAAATTTCAGCTGGACAGCCCCGAATTGAGAGGTTTGAAGGTAATTGGCATTCGAGATGTTGTTGGTCATTCAGAAGTGACCCTGCCAACATCGAATGTGTTCCAAACTAAAACAGTAAAACCACATGGAGTGGCTAATTATGTCTTAACTCTCGACCTTAAAGAGATTAATGCAATAGAATGATATGAATGATAAATCTTTAAATGACATAATAAACTATTAATATCAAAGATGGTTCTACTGTTTGGAACGTAATTTTTCTTCGTTCTTTTTTCTGAGGATGAGGGCTTCTATTAATGATTTGATTTTTAATTATTCCATTTTATTCTTTGATAATTTTTTGATGCGAATTAATCGATCTTTATCTTATTTGCTGTCTGTGTGTTTTCCGAGCATATCGATAAGTTGATTAAACTTTCTTTATGAGAACATATTAAGTGTATTTCTGTCCTAAATACGTAAATAATTCATGAAATTTTATTAATTTAGAATTTCTTTGAATATTTATACTTGACGATCTAAATATTTTTTATATTTAATTTAATTATAGTCTAACGAAATTTGATTAAATTATTCAATCTGATTTCCATACTAATTGTCGTCTGTTTTTAATATAGACACATTCTCAGTATTATCTGCATATTAGATTTACTCATCTACCTCATCGCTGGATCCTTGATCAACATTTTGAGTCATCACTTTTGCTATTTTTTCATTTAATAAATTAAAAATATCTTCAGAATTCGATCGTCCTGCAGCAACGCTCAGAATGGAATCAATAGTAATATTATCGATACTCACATGCACCTCTTTAATGTCCTGAAATTATACCTTCAACTATTCTTTCACCATGAGATTTCTTATAAAATTTCTGGACGTTTTTGAAATATCTCTATAGATAAAGACTTTCTTATTCTGTGAAACTTCCTTCACCGAATCATTACAAAAATAATATTGATCAAGAATTTAATTGCCCATTTTGATATTTTTATCTTTCCTAAAGACCATATGGAAAATGTTATCTATTCTTTGGTTAGTTAAGTAAAAGCTCTTTTATTTTATATTTTTAATATTTTAGAAATCCATTGCTTATGGAAATAAAACAGAATCTTTCCTCTTTTGATTTATGGGTGATTTAGTCTCATTTTTTAAGACATTTTTAGAGGATTTCATAGGCTGTGGAGAAACATGTAACTGCCTGCTGTTTAAATTGGAATTTATTTTTGGGACAAAGAAACTGAGTTATCCCAACGGGAAATTCTCTTCTTCTTTATTGAAATGTAGTCGTTTTGATCGAAAAGCCTCGATGGACTCTATGATATTGGTTAATTTTTTAATATTTTTGACTTAGTTTTCTTTATTTGGAGAAGGGTCATCTGATAATTACTTCTTTTATTGCCGAAATGATTTTTGCACTTGAATATGCTATTTCGCTTTAGGATCTTTTGATTGGATTTATTGACGACTAAAAGGATTAAAGTCAAAATTGATGATTAAATTATTCTATTGTTTTCGCTTTAAGTAATTTTTTTTTGCTTGCTAATCTAAAGCTAACTGTCTTTTTAGTCTTTCAAGCTTTTCATCGTTTAAAGTCGGCTTTTGTATTGTCTCATATATTGATAAGGCCTCGATTTGAGAAATTTTGGGGTCCTTTCCCTTACTCCGACTAGTCATTTTATTTGGTGAAGGTCGGAGTTGAATAGAAAAACGTTCTTTCTTGATCTTAGACTAATTTAAGCCATATATCTTATACATTTTCATAGTCCTTTGTAATTATTTTTACGTATAAACTTATTGACGAGTTATAAAACAGATTCCATGTAATAAGATTTATAATTAAATGTAAGACTAAAACTATTGTTCTATATCTTCCTGGAAAACTCCAATTATTTCTATTTTAAATTCATGAATTACAGTCAATACAATCATTTTTTGTCATGCCTGTCATCGTATAATTATTTAATATCTCTAAATCAATCAGATGAAAAATAATAAACAAGCATAGGCCTGTCAATTTTTAACGATTTAATACAGAATCATTTTTCCCCTCTTATTTATTTGCTTTGTCTGCTCACTATTTTTGTCTTCCTCTCGGTGAAATTTACTGCTGTTCTCCCGAACTAATTTTTTTATTAATCGAATCTTTATGTAGTCACCAAAGCTAAAATTATTTACTTATTTATTTTACGCTTGGGGTAAATTGGCTTTACTGACTTTTCTATTTTACTATTAGGATGACTGTTCTGCTGCAGTCTATACTATAACACTTTATTAAGTGGACTAAAGAGTTAGTTCAACAGATTTAAGTTCCGTTGGAGCAGATAAAGGTTGCTATTTATCTGATTTGTTATCTTCCAATTTCAAAATTTAATATGCTTTGGTCAGTCCTTATTTAACTAAGCTTTCTGCATCTTTGTACGAAGTCGACGTTAAGATGGTTTTGATGAGTCTATATTCATTTTACTGCAAGATATCCATGGCCATATCGTAGTGATCTTGGTATACATCCTCCGATATTTAGTCATTAACTATAATCTAATTCTTTTTATCGCGAACATGCAAAAATACACAGTAATCGTTTCGACATTCTGCCTTCCTCATGAAGTATTTACAATACTGCACCGTACCGAACAGCACTTTTACTCGTGAACCCAAAT
>Ga0302188_10001281_pt1 | contig 19960 bp, 13 predicted proteins | sample II_Bog_E2_1_FD_198783 | JGI IMG/M metagenome (GOLD analysis project Ga0302188, IMG submission 198783) | Peat permafrost microbial communities from Stordalen Mire near Abisko, Sweden - II_Bog_E2_1 | ecosystem: Environmental > Terrestrial > Soil > Wetlands > Peat | place: Sweden: Abisko...
CCCAACCCCAACCCCAACCCCAACCCCAACCCCTATTTGTTTTATTCAAATATTATCATCATTGCATATAAATCTATAAATTAATTTGGACAGTTTGATTTGTATGCATAGTTGATGGCTATAATTAAATTTAATACAAATGATTAGAGTTGCTGCTTTGAGGACTGTTTGGCACACAATAAAAAGATCTGTAATGACGACGAGACCTTCTTTCTTTTTTAGTAGTACTCAACAACCCGTAAATAATGTAGAATCAGTGATTTAGACAATCACTACGATTCCCAATATACAAACAATAGTAAAATACTCTATATTTAGGAAGAATAATAGAATGCAACGACAAAAGAGTTACCTGTTGATAAAGCAGAACAAACTGCTGTATTGGAGTTTTTACTTTCGGAAAAGGCTTTAAATAAATGCTCACCTCTCATGAGATCACTTTTAAGTGGTATGGTTAGCAAAGGTTTGGTTGTCAAAGCATCACCGCAAATAAAAATACAGGAAAATGCCGCACAGTCATAACATTCACCATTAGAATACAACAAACACAATTTATCGTTATTTAGGCACATGCTTGCAGGTCCTCTGCCAAATTAGACCAGTTTAGATAAATTTTGCCTAAAAAAAGAATGCCCCTTAGTTCTAGAGGTAAAGTATGATGGTGAGCGGACTGTAATTACCTTTGACAGAAATAAAGGATTGTAGATGAGAAGTAGAAACGGAAAATCTCAAGATTACACATTCCGTAGCTTGCATGACTAAATCTAAAAGCAGCTGATGGCGACTGATCTTGAAAGTATCAAGGTTGATGGTGAAATCATGGCTCTGGATCGGAAAACCTTCACCCCTTTATCGTTCAGCGAACTGATGAAACACAAAAAGATCAAAGAAGTACAACTAATTTAGGAGGAAGAAGAAGATTCGGATAAACTTTTTTTGGTGTACATCTTCGATGTGTTATAAAGAAACGGATAGTGTCTTTTATAAACCGAACTCATGCATCGAAGACAGTTCATTCCTGACATCCCCGCCTTCAAGCTGGTCGAATATAGAGTCATCAACTACCCCGAGGAAAGAGCAAAGATATTCTAATTTTTTAACGAGGCATTGTAGCGCAAATACTAAGGTCTAATGATCAAGGGCGCGACGGATAAGTACTACACCAATGACAGTCGTGTGTATTGGAAGAAAATAAAGCGTGGGTTCATGTCCAGCAAGAAGGACCCAAACATCTCGCAGATACAACTTGATTTGGTGGTAATGGGTGCAAAACGTGGAATCGGCATAAATAACCGTCACATTTTTGCTAGTTTTCTGCTGGGTACTCGATATAAGGATAAAATTATGCCTATTTCGTTTGTCGGAAGTGGATTTACAACCGAGATGCTTTAGATTATTACTCAGTACATTAAAGATGGACAGCTGTAAGTTGATTTGTAGGTTGATACCTTGCCGGCGGAGTATGATATGTGGAGGACAACGGTAGATGCTTATTTCAAACCTTCAATGATCTTCGAAGTGCATGCGCAGTAGTTTACGGTGTCATCCACTCATAAATTAGGCGATACGGGTTATGGAGGACTAAGTTTGCGTTTTCCCATCTTCAAGTGCATTCGAGCAGATAAGAGTTTGAATTAGTCAACAACAGGAGAAGAGATACTGTAACTGTCGAAAAATTTCAATCTACACTTGCCCCAATGATTATCTTCCACTTATTTTGTTATTTTAATGCACGCAGTCAAATGTATTTCAGATCAGTATAATTTATATTAAAATGAACCACTATTAAGAATAGGATTAAACATTTGGCGATGATAACCTCAACAGTGAAGATGAACTATTAAATCAGCAGCAAAACATATGCCTTGCTAAGTATTTGTAGATCAAGAACTATCAAAGGTTAAACCAAGGTAAAAGCATAATGGCAGGCGATAACATCGATTCAAATAAAGATAAGATTATAGTCGTCACCAAGGAAGAGAAGATAAAACGCAATAAAGACATAGATTGGGAGCAGGTCTACGCTAAACTATAGTCCCAGTAATTGGAAAACGTGAAACAGTGGGCAGTCGGCACTAAACTATCCACTGGTCTGCGTATATGATCTCTTTTGTGTATCTAGTCTCAATTAAACACTTATTAATTCGCTCATATTTCCATCATTCATGGCCTTCATATTTGCATTATATCATGAAACTCTAAGATAAGCCTCAGGCCACTGATAATTTTGCACTCAAAGTTGAGAGATTACAAACCAAAATCTTCTATGACATGGGTATATTTATCACTAGTCAGCCGGCCCACGAGTGCTGGTCTTTCGCTATCAGTTGGACCTCTTTAAGGGAGCAACTTTCCTTTGGGTGTTATTACTCATGCATCTTTTTCAGAACTATAGTTCGGCCATGTATCTCTACCTCTTTCTGCATGGAAGTTACGGCATTTGCTGGGTGATCAAGGATTTTTGGTTTCCAGATACCAGAGTTTTACAAAAAGGATCTCTAGGATCAAACGCTGTGTTGTTCCTGTTATTGACGAGTTACTGGATAATTCCTGTGCCTCTGGCAGCTGGTTACGGTGTTAACTCTCCTTCAACCGCAAGAATGATCTTTCTAGTGGTGATGTACTTAGTGGGCGTATTTTTAATGATGGGAGCTGACTATCAAAAAACAATCACTTTGCGTCGTCGAAAAGGTACTATCCTTTCTATTCAGGCCTGATTTCTGATGGTTTTTTTAAATACAGTCGAAACCCGAACTATTTGGGAGAAGTCCTTATATACAGTTCATTCGTTCTATGCGCCGGGCATATTGTTGGTTTTCTTATTTTTTATACTCTTGGAGGATTCCTATTCGCAATGAACATCTATGTTAAAGAGAAATTATCTTATGAGAAGAAGGCAGGGTGGGAGGATTACAGAAAAAACAGCTACATTTTACTCCCAAAAATATTTTCGACTTTAACATTAAATGTAGTCTTCTACCTGTGTGCCTTCATAGGAATGGTTTATTTTTTGGCTCAGGAGACTCCAGCAACGTTTTTATACCCTTTTGTTTCGTCATGACAATGATATGCATTGACTATCATCAATAACTATTGCGGACTGTATCTTCTAAATTTGTGATTTGAAATATGCAGAAGTAACTATGATTTTATTGATATATTTTTCTCGAGAAACAATTTGAGTTACTCCTATTTTTGATTATTTCTTACTGAACAATTAATATGGATTTGTTATTATATACTTATGCGTACGGATTGCAAAGGTTGTTAGACCAGCCAGCAGATGTTTATAAGTCTACGTTCTCAATATTAGAGCATATTGGCCAATTATAACACTCTCAAACGAAAAAATTAGCAGATGTATTACATACAACAGGCGTACCTCAAAGAAAATTAGAACTTGAGGAAGAGTAAGATGTAGCTCGGGATTTAAATTTAAAGGCTCAATGGATTGCTTCACTCCAAAGAAAATTACCAATTGGGCGAAAATAAAAAGGACATGAGTAAGATACGAGTTGATATGGAAGAAACCCAATTGGAAAGGATTAAAATCGACCAGCTAAACAGAGCAATCGATATTAAAAATCGCGACTTAAATAGTCTTAAACAATAATTAGGTGTAAAAATTAGTGAGATTGACGGCCTTCATCAGGAATGTGACTTTCTTCGCAAACAAATCAAATAATTAAATCAGCCAAAACCAATTCTCAGACAGGTACAATTTGTTGAACCACAAATAACTTCTGACATCAATAAAATTCAATTTCAAGTGAATAATCAATCATCTCTATCAACTGGATTGAAAATGGCAGCTACTAAACATTATAGATTAGGAGATGAGTATTTGAATAATTATCCTATCAATGGTCAACCTCTAACGATCAAAGAGTCTTAAAATCAAAAGGGGAATCTATTGCGATGTGGTACTGCAAAAGATTTGCACAAAGTCTAACTAAACCCGATTGAGAGAAACATTAACAAATTATAGTATGAAAATAATTTGCTTCGAAATGAGCTTTTAACAAGGATTTGATATTAATATTAGGATAATATTTATTTCAAGTTACTTATGGAAGAAAACCTCCTTTTTAATTACGTTATCTAAAGAAAAAATATTTCTATTTTTAAAAAATAACGTTTAGATAGATGTAGATGTAGATTATAATTATGAATGAATTTAATTTATCATCATTGACTTTTCTCTTCGTCAGATAGGGTTTTATATTTATTTCTTGATTGGATTTTATCATTCTTTTGATGATTCAGCAAATTGAAAACCCGATTATCTTCATTATCTGAATTGGAAGAGGCTTGGTCAATGGAAGAGATTGATGAATGGTTATAAGAGCTTTTTACTTTCAAGATGGATGATTGATGACTCAAGTAATGGTTATATTCTTTTTCCTTGAAATCTTCAATGATGATATTTTTATTCTCAAGCTCTTCATTTAACATTTTATTTTGTTTTATTAATCTTTGGTTTTAACTTTCCTTCTCATTTCTCAATTTAGATAATTTTTCGATTTATCTTTCATATGAAATTTGCACTTTTGAAAGTTATGAAATTTGATCAGTTGCGAACAGCTGTGCCATGACTTAATTGGTCATATCTGGTTTGAGTCATTGAATGATATTTTGTAGTCTTTTAATTTCAATTTATAAGCATTTATTTTTATTTTTTTCATGTTAGAACTCATCCATCATCATCTCATTGATATGATAAAATTTATAGTTGGTTTTCCTCATTTATTAAATTCTTGTAATTCTATCTTTTATTTAAAAGTGACTGTGTTTCATTTGGAATGTATATAATTTCCCTTCATCATTTTCATCATTGCCAACATGATGAAACAAACATTGAGAACTGAAATCATCTTTTTTAATTAGGGTTTGATTCATATGACAGGAAGATTTATTTCTAATTGTTTACCTGAAACCTTTTGAGGGCTAGCGAGAATCAATCATTGAGAGAAAAGTTTATCAATTTATATTTACATCATCATTCTAAAATCTAAAAAAGTCTTACACTTTATAAAATGATTAATACTTGTTAATAAATTTATTTATAAATTTATTGGGGAATACCCACCAGTTGTCAAAGCCATTGAACACGACACGAGCAAGTCGAATACTCCAGAAAATTCAATTATACAAAATAAAAGTTCAACCTGAAAATTAGCGAAATTGAAAATTTTCATCAGGTATATGACTTTTTTATCAAACGCAAAAATAATTAAATTAACTCAAATAAATTCCCAGCAGACAGGAAGAATTTGTTTCATTACAATTAATTTCTCAGGAAAATACAATTCAATTAAGACCAAAAAATCTTTTCTTTTATCATAAACTGGATTTAAAAATGTACCTACTAATAATTATATATTAGAAGTTAATTATTTGAGTAATTATCTTCTTAGTGGTCAGCATCTGACTCTGGTAGAATGTTGAAATAAAGAAAGGAGCCTATTGGAATATGCTAATTCAAGATACTTAAATAAAGTATAACTAAATTTGATTGAGCTAAGAATCTATTGTAGAATAAAATCTGTTTTTTTCAAAATTTGCCCTTGACAAGGATTTGGCATTACAATATGGATAGTTTTGCTGCAGGCATCCTAATTAAATTTTGTTTTAAACTTAAAAATATGATGTTAGTTATCTTTAATATATTTTACGATGAATTATTGAATTTCAGAAATTTAAGAAATTATTGATCAATTATCTGACTTGGAAACAGAAATGCTAAGCTTGTTTTTATATATTCTGATCAGAGAAGATTTTCTACTGTTGCAGCTCTCAGATCTATGTTATGAGTTACTAAATAGACTTTAAGCAAGTTAGCGCAGGGATGATTGACTACTACTTAAGACACCATATTAATTTTGTAATTTGTTATACTAATGACATTTTTTGTCTAGCTATTCATTAAGAAATGAATTAACTTTTTTCAAATTGTAATTTTCACTTTCCAAGGCTGAAATTTTATTGTTAATTTTTAATATTTTTTCTTTTAGTTAATTTTCTAGGGAAGTAATATATAATTTACATTATTCTACGTATAATTTCAAAGATTAATGTTAACGAATCGTTAGCTAATGCGAAGTTTGCTAGTTTCCATAGTTAATCTCTAATTTTGTAATTTTGTCTTATAAGATTTGATTTTTTATGACGTATTGTTCAAATTTATTAATCAATGACTATTTTTGCCGATATTATAGTTAATTTTATCTTCTCATTTAGCAAAAGCTCAAATTTGTATTTTCCAAATATAAACTCATATCTTTCTTTTCAGTGAGAAATGAGCGAAATGATCTATGTTCGAACCTTTACGATTAGATACTCATATTTTAAAAAGTCTTTTTATTGCAGATATTGAATGTATTGTCTTTGACGGTTGAGCTGCCAGATGAAGATTATTGCTTCATAAAAAATCTTTAAAAAGTAATATATCTTTTGATAAAAAAGTCTTACATAATTGATATAAATGACCTGTTATTAATGAATTTAGACAAAAATTATAGAGAACCTAATTTTAGTGATTGGAAGGGATGTGATCAAAAATTATAAATGTATTAAAGAAATTTCATAATCTTTATATCTTTATTTATAACTTTATTTTATAAGATTAATCACGTATAGTTTTAGTCAAATTTTCAGCAAAGCAGTTAACATCATTAATAGCCTTTTTGATTATTAAAACTATAGATTAATAATTATTCACATTCATGAATAAAACATATCGATAAATTTACAAAGAAGAACAATAACTTTAGTGCCGCCTCGCTAACGATTGGGGATATAGAGTCCGCAAAACAGCAATGGATAAAAAATCAAGACCAGAAGGATAAGGACCCACTCCTGTCCTCAAAAACATTAATCTTCGCAAATTTGGTAAGTAAATTCCAAAGACTGATAAAATATTAAAAATATAGTAGGAATTGCAGGCACTGCAAACTTAACGTATCCTGATGCGGATCACTGAGGAAGCAGCAAGTCGAGGCTACATTTAGTAGAGTTCACCATCTGAAACAAGCCCCATTATTAAGATGATGGAAGGAAAAATCCAGGAGTATAACTACATCATAGATCATAAGCATTTGATTGATCGAGGCAGCGATGAGACTCGGAAAATATTGAAAATGTAGGCAAAAAGTGACATGGAGAAGGTCTTGTAAAAGATAAAAGGAGCACGGTAAAAATTACTGACTGGCGATATGAATAATCAGATAATGCTGAATCGATAAATGGCTAAGCTATACCGGACTTATAGATAGAAGATGGACAGCGCACCTAAAAGCACACTTTAGTATTTCAAATCCAAAACTATGGTACCGTAACCAGCCAAATCTAGTCATAGCAACGCAAAAAAGGATTACTTTTTGAAGCAATTGGATGAGAACCGGCGGAAAAACAGCAATGATATGTCCTATAGGACTTATATCAACAACAGTCAGTCAGATCGCAATCTGTTTGATTAGCTAGAGCATGAGCGGAATAATAACCATACTGAGGGTAGTGTGAGAAGTCAGGCTGACGAGTTTGGAGCAGAATCAAAGGAGAGAAAGTTTTAAAAATATGAGTCAAGCAAATTAAAATATAGAAAAAATTTATAAAGTTTTACCGATCGAACTGTAAACTTGGGCAAAGATAGTCTCTTCAAAACTTTAAGGCTGTAAAACAAAACTATTGACCCTTACATTTAGAAAAAGTAAGCTTTAAAATATCGTTAAATGTAAAACAAAATTCGTAGCAATAGTCAAGCTCTTCAGTTAATCAAGAATAAATTAGTAAATGTTCGAAACAACTCTAGCCTCTCAAAAAGGAAAGAAGTATAGGAATAAGACAATTAGTTTAGGTAGAGAGCGCCGACCAATTATAGCTTCGTTCCAAAGCAGAGACCACCTCCTATTTTGATTGAAACTTCAAGAAAGGAGATAAATAGAGCCGCTTATGCCTTAGTTAAGCTGAGGCAGAAAGAGAAGGAAGATATATTGGCAGGATTATTGAAGCGTAAACACAATAAATTCAACAAAATCGGTGGCAACAGAATGATTGTAAAATACGACGAGCATAAAGTCGCAAAATATATGCTTGAAGGAGATATCAGTAAAACCAAATAAAAACCTACAGTTGATGATGAGCCCAATTTGATTAATAACAATCCGTTGCCAATGAAGGGTAAAGTTTCTTCTCTCCATGCTAGTAGACGCATGATGTTTCCTCACTAATTAAGCTACCTTAGCGAATAGAATGACGACTAACACTACTAGAGAATGTGTAGAAACTAGAAAATTAACTTGCTATTTAAGAAAAGGTGATCCAATGGCTCAGTGATGATATTGTAAATTTTATATATTTGCCCCATTGTCTTATTTATCTGATTCTCCCAATGCTATTAATTAATTTCTGCTTCTTATGCTCAATCGCAAAGATAGAATTTCGCTTAAATTAACTTCTTCTAAAATGAAAAAATATCAACTTTGGCTGGAGCGCAAAAGCTATTCACAACATCTATAAAATCTCATGAAAATCAAACACTCCCGCTACCCTTCAGGGCTGTGTGAATCCCATACGATTCTTAGGACTGCTGGAGATTAAAATATTCCCATGCATAAAAATGGTGAAACTGATTGCATGCGAAACTCAGTTGATAAACTCGGAGATGTTATCTACTGCATCACTGAGAAATAAAAGAAAAATTGCAAAATCAGAGTGGTGAAAAGTTTTTAGATACTCAGTGATAACATAAACATGGCGAGACGAATTCAAGAGGCTAAACCTGTCGTGGACACCAATCGTTAAAAGAGTTCAGCTGCATTTGGCAAACGCCGAATATTTTAGAAAAAGTGTTAGTTATCCAACAATTAAATTCGTGAAAAGAGTAAACTCTCTTTTATATAGACTTCAAGCAATTTATGCGGTGGCAGAATAAAAAAACAACTCATTTCTCATACCGAAGCCAATTGAAGGTAGAAGTGAAAAGCATATCGAGAGTATGGAAAAGCTAGTTTATGGGGATGTGGTGCGAGGTAAAGATCAAGAAGGGATGGGCGAGATCGGAACTGGCAAACACCAACCAGTTTGCGGGAGGATCCTTTAATTTTTTAATGGATGAATAGCTATCAGATGAATTAATCCTGCGAATATTTACCTGTAAAGGTCTAAACAGCGAAATGATTGGAGAATTCCGAGTTTCTAAACCGGAAGCAGGTGAGGAGAGTTCGATTTGTTGTAAAAGTGAAGACAGGCGAACACAGGTGTAGATGAAGATAATTTATTCTTCAATTCGAAGGGTGAGACCTGTACTGAATTTAAAATGATGAGTTATTTTGTTTTTATTGAATTTTATAATTTTGATTTAGAATATTATGATGTCAAGTATTGCATAAAAAAAGTATTAATATAATGTTCAAATCCTTGACAGTTTAATTATTTAATTATAAAATATAAATGACATCGCATGGTTCATATGGTCAACAATCCGCTGTATTCGTTTACGTTCCGGGCAATGATACAATTCAACAAAAACTATAGGGCCGGTGGGCTGCAATTTTAGGTGACCAACCTTGTTAACTGTTATTTTTCCAAACACAAGGATATCATCCTGCATTTGTTGGATAGATGAAAAACTAACAGCATCAGATTTTTCCTGTAAGTAATCTACAATGGCATTAAAAATTTGGAGTTATATATATTTCTTTCGCAGTTTCAGGGTAATATGTGACAGGCATGATCAAAAGAAATGCTTTATAGATCCAAGGAAGTTCAAAAAATGATGCAGTTTTGTCACCCTATACAGGAGGGAAGACTAAAACTACAGCCACATTTGCTAACTATATGCCATTTTATGCTTAAAAAATAACGTGATTTATAAATTATTTTTAATATACAAATCTTTCAGTTTGAAGAGATATTATTTTCTTTTATAGATTACACTACTTGGAATGATTACAAATTTAATTAGGCAAATTAAATAGAAAATAGTTTATTTAAATTACAATGGAAACTCCAAGGCAAAATCCACTCTTTCACTCTTAAACCTCTTCGTTGGACTATCAAATAGAAATGCAGGATCAGTCCCTTCTGTTCAAACTTCGTCGTAGTTGTCAAAAGGTATATCTTCGAGGATATAGATCGAATAACTCATGAAGGAGTGTGAAAAATTACGAAGAGAGAGCGATTTCAAACTAAAAATCATTTCGAATTTACAGAGTAAATAAATAAAGATTAAGATAACGAAAAAGAAAGCAACCAAGTCATCGAAGACATGAGAACTACAATTGATATGCAAAATACTGAAATTTAAAGTCTTTCAAGAAGGCTATACTTAATGTAACTAAACCAGAAAGATAATGAGCTGGAGAAAGAGTTTGAAATACTACAAATGCGATACGCTAACTGCTAATAGTAAAACATAATTCTCAGATAAGTGGGAAGATAGAAGTAGGAAGAGATTAGATTATCACAGCAGAAAATTAACCTTTTGATGCTTTAGAATCACAGTCTCAACGAAGAAATTACACAGTATAGATTTTAGGTGGGAGTTATGACAGATAAAATCAAAGCTTTTGCGGCGATCAAAAATTAGCTTGAACTCATGAAGGATCTTAGTTATCAAAAAAATGGTGAACTGCAAATGTCGCTGGCTTAATATCGGAGCATGGTTGCTGATCTTTCGGCACAGGTTAATATAGCTTTGAGGGAATAGGAGAACTGGAACCACAATTACAACGACTTAGCCGATACTGTAGAGCACATATAAAATCTAAGATTGGAGCATAAATTAAGAAAACTATAGAAAACTATTTGATATCTTCCTAAATTTTTTTAATTTTTTTATTTATAAGAGTCCCTTGGGAAGGTAGAAAAATAAAACACTTCTCTGCAAAGAGGATTATCCTTTTAATTGCAATTAGGTTATAATTTTCTTTAAATTATTGAATTCGCTTGGATGTCAATGAGAGAAGAACAATAAACAAAACGGGCATATTCCAGAATGCTTATTGTTGCTTACTGAGTAGGCATTAATTTCACCAGAAATGATCAATTGACATGATATTTATTTATCTTATTGATTAATAAAAGAATAATATATTTTATTTCCATGCCTCGAACCTATCACCCTTTCGTTAACACCAATCCAAAAAAGCATTACCGTTATAAAAATACTAGAAAATACAACAAAAAATTGGGCCGGCATGCCCATAAAACTAATCGAAACTATAACAGAAATGCTAATTAAATCACTTTCATGACATTTAACAGTTCAATAGCTTCCAGATTTTACGGACGCAGCTTCCAACCTAGTGGGCAACTCATTGGAAACAGATATCAGGTTTCACATTATTTGAATAAATAACTTTACTTAGATAAGTCTTCTAAAACCCAGGTGGAGAAGCTTTCTGTTAAAATTAGAGAATTATTGCACAGATAAGAAAATTATAACTTCAATCTCGGAGGATCACATCGAAAGTCTCGCCGCGTCAGCGATTTATATATTGCTGCCTATAAGCAACTGAAAAGAAGAGGCACTATCGCTCCTTTTCGAGGACATAAAGAGAAATCACAACTCTATAAAAGGGAGCTCCAATTTTATGAGTAACAGATAAATAATTGATATTTTATGTCCTTAAAGTTATTTATTTTTTCTTACCAAATGTAATAAACATGATTGTGCTTCCATGACGTCATTTATCAAGTTAATGATACTGCAAATAGATTTGCCGAGATAATAACATAGTTTAATGATTGTAATATTTATTCTATTTCTTGTGAATTATATGTATTATTTTATGGGAGGAGCTATTTCACTGAAAAGCAATAAAAAAATATTTCGGTGGGTTTGATTAATACCGTTTATAAAAGTTATCAAAATTGTTGCCAGAATTTATCAGTCAATAGAATAAAATATTAATCATGACTTCTTAATGTTTACATAATAATTTATAATATACTCTTGTATGCCCCGATCCTATCATTCATTTATGAGGACATCACTGAAATTTCATTCATATCATTATAAATGCAAAAGGAAGTTAAACAGAAAAGTGAGTAGGTTTACCCGTAGAAAAAATCGAAAAGATAACAAGAATGCCAATTAGCTCAATTTCAGAAAGTTTAGCGATTACAAATATTTTAGATTCTACGATTACACGTTTTGTCGGAAAGGATAGCTCATGGGCAACAAATACAGTGCCTGTTATTTTGAAGATTAACTATGTGGAGATAAATCTGCCAAACCTCTAATGGAGAAGATTTCTGATAAAATAAAAAAATTATTGAACGGGTCAGCTTATGATAACAGTATAGGTGGAACACATTCGCATGTTCGCCGGGAGAGTGCTTTATATATAGCTGCCTACAAGCAACTAAAAAGAAGGGGCGCTATCGCTCCTTTTAGAGGGCACAGAGATATGAGGTAACTGTCTAAAAGAGAACTATACTTGTGAAAATCTTTTAATGATATTTAATGTTTATATAATTGGCATGTACTAAAAATAAAGTCCATTGAGACATCATTTAAGAAGGCAAATTTTCAAGAATAAATCTGTTGATAACTCAATTACAAATTTTCTGTCTGCGAGACTTTATAATAATTTTATAAGAAATTGTCAATAAATGTCAATATAGATCTTAATGATTAGTAAAAGAATTATAAATTTATTAGTTGTCAATGCCACGTTCATATCACTCCTTTGTAACAAAAAGCACTTTTATTCGATCCTATACAGAACACCATCAAAGAAAGAAAAACAAATTGAGGAGTCGGCATGCGCATCGAAAGAATCGACATGATAACATGCATGCAGATTAGCTTACCTTCAGAAAGTTTAACGACAAAAAATATTTGGCTTATGATCTATGCGGAACGAGGGCTTTAGTCAAAAGTGGGCAACTTATAGGAACTAGATATCGTGCCAATTAATATATGATTGACTAATTCTGCTTTGATACTTCCTCTAAGACCCAGTTGTAAAAGATTTCTGTCAAGCTCAGATAGATATTGCTGAACAAATAAACAGTTTATACTCATACTCGTCAAATACAAATATATAGCGCTGCCTATAAGCAACTGAAAAGAAGGGGCACTATCGCTCCTTTTCGAGGACATAGAGATATAACTCAGCTCTATAAAAGGGAATTAAACTTTTGATAAAAAATACCTTGACTAACTGATATTTATAACTTAAATTTCGTGTTTTATAACTGATACTAAATTTGATTAAATTTACTCAAACAATATGATAATTCAATATTTTTACCCTTTGATCGTGTTCATGATAATTAAGGTAATTTCATGAAAGAAGAACTCTAATCAAACTTGTATTAAATGAATTTGTATGAATTTTTAATAATTTAATCTTTGATACCAAAATAGGTTCGCTAGTAAAAATTACTCTTTTATTGATTTTAAAAAATAAAACCATCATCATCGTATCATAGATTTTATTTTAACTCCAATACTGTCATAACTACGATGTTCATATCCTATATTTTGTCGTTAATGAAGATATAAATTTTGAAAAAGTTAATAATTTTTAAATATATGGGCTAACATTCGTTGACTAAATAGAGAAAATTCAATGAAAGACTGTCAGCATAATGTTTAATTAATTTATCAAATACCATAAATGAAAAACTTAAGCCAAATTTATTTTTCTTTGATTTTCACTAAATAATCAAATCCTTTTGGATATGTATCCTGAGTAGCAATCATAATTTTAATTTTATCTTATTTAGAGTTGCTGTATGAGCAAGTGGATAGATCATTTATATTCGTAACAAAACATTAGGAATTCATAGTTGTCTCATAGTAACATTTAGAAAACGCCCATAAATACATTATCTCGTGATTAAGTGCCATTAATAGTTTAAACGAATATTGAGGATTGAATAAATTTCATTGAGGATACTGAAGCAAGATTAAATATATATTTGCTGATACTGAATCATTACTCATCCTATTCCTCTTCCTATTCTTATTCCTCTTCCTATTCCTATTCCTATTCCTATTCCTATTCCTCTTACTATTCCTATTCTTATTCCTATCTATTCTCCTTTAGTAGAAGTTCTTTTTCATAAATTCCTCGAGAAGCATTAAAGTTTAGATGCATTTGGAGATATTTCATATTTTTCATGGGGCTATGATATTCTTTAAATGGATTAAAGCTGGTAGTTAAAATTTCCCACTTTAATAGGGAGCCATTTTATGCCCTTTAGTCAGTTTCATTAATAGAATTTGGTTTACTTGGACAAACGATTGTATGATGCATTCTATAGGAATATTAGTTCGGTAGAACTAACCTGCTCACCCACTCCTAAGCATTTTCCACTATATATTAAATCGAGTAACTATCTGAGGAAAGGCTAACATTAAAGGTATAAATTTCAAAGCAATTATCAGTAGAATTTTATTAAATCAAGGCAAAATTAAAACCCTATTCACTCGGCATATGAATTTTGATAATTTTCTTTTACTTGTATACGTTATAAAAAGACTATTTTCTACCTATAGATTATATGAAAAAGGTTTGAGTTCTATTATTTAATTTCAAAAGGTTACATTTTTCTGAAGTTTACAGCAAAAGGCAAAATGATCCTTCTAACAGGCTTTCTAATAGAGAAAACTTTTAGTCTAAGATTGTAGAGGCTTCAGAATCTATAGATTTATTATCCAATATCTATGTATAAAACATTTTTTTAATAATATTTGCGAGTAATTGAGAGTTCTAAAAGAATGTTACTCTTGCTCTTGGATATCTATACTACAAAGAAAAGAATTATGGATGAGCAGATTTCGAGTCAAGATATTGTGGCATGTATTATCCTTCTAGTAGATGTGATATGTTGGCTCTCTACTCTTCTAAAAAATTATTGCGATCTATATATTTTTAAGCCCTTTACATTAAACAAAGAAAATAAGAAATCTTATTTCTTTTTTCTTCGGAGCTGGTATTTCCAAAATAACTTAACAAATGATCTTGAAAATCTTCGATACTCCTTTCAATCAATATCCTTACGAGGTAATCCTTAAGGCTTTATATAGTTTTTATTTATTAAAAGTTTGACTCTTCTTTTTAAAATTCTAAAAAATATTTTCCGTTCACCTCATTTCGAATACTCAGAAACCGTGTGTACTTTGGCCATTGGATATCCGCTAATTTTTAATAAAATGCCCTCTTAAGTTAGTTTAATTGATTTTACGTCAATGATTACCGTGTTTTTAATTTTCTTTCTATTTAAAACCAAAGAAAATGGCTGAAATCATTGCATCCCCATCTCTTATTCATATTTTATAAATATTACGAGGAAATTTAAAATTTGGCAATTGGTTTATCCTCGTTGTCAATATCAACTGTGCGATATTAATCTGACTATTTTTGGGCTGCCAACAAACTTTGCTCAATGTTTATAGTACTGCAATAAAAGGTGGATTAGCCTAATTTTTATAATTATTTCATAAGAGATCTGAGTGCCTATCCTTTCTATCGAATTTCATTATAGACCTGTTATTTATGCTATTTTGACCAAGAGGATTCATATTTTTATTTTTCAGGAAACAAAAATCTATTCCAGTGACTAAACGACTTCGAAATGACGTTAATCCGGTCTATGACGATTCGGACTGTGATATTTTTGTTTTTGTATTTTCTCTTTAGGATTGCAATAAATTATGATAGATTCTCTATTTTCAATAACTCTTATCTTTAATTCTCTGCTAATTCTGTTGCTTGAGCAAGAATTAATTTTTTGAGATCTTTTTCATTTTAAGGATAAATATCACACAGACTCCAGTAAAATAGTTTAGGAATGTCAATGACTAAATTGTGATCTCTAAGAAACTTGACTTCTTACTTTTGATCCTCATTCAAAAAAGATTCATAGGCAAATTTGGTGGTTATTGATGAAAGATAATGGAACAAAACTATTGAAACACTCTTACCGATTCCAAATCCTCCGTAAATGAACATACTCGATTGATGCCATCTTAACTTCTTAAAAATTGACTGAGTCACCAAACAATTTGGAGAAAAGATAAATTTATTTGAAGGCTATTTTGAGAATGTAATTCTTGTTTCTTTGAAAACCTCCTCGGAAATATCAGCCCCTTTGTTGAAAATTTCTAACACTTAATCTTTAATTTAAGCATCATATGTCAACTCATTTTAGTTTTGGTCTTTCAAATTGAGAATTTTTTTCTTTTGGATTTTATCACTGATACCATCTGCGGGGTGTTGAATACTCAGTAGCCGCTCTCTTAAAGATAGATCCATTATGAGATCTGATCCCTTTGCCTAGCAAATCATATTAACAATAACTGATGCCCAAACAGCTCTTTGAGCATTTTATGAGAAAATGGACTTTGTCTTCCCATAGGAAAAAGGATTACATAACTGAAACCTTGTGCACCCTAGGACTTTGTTAATCCTTGTCAATGCAATCATAATTTTAATTAAGATGGATAATGTTAATTATGATGAGAAGAGTTTGTCGATATTTATAGGTTATTATATTCATTGTTATTTATTGGACACCTAAACAATGAATCCTTTGGATTTTATTTAAATTATCCATATTCTAGTTGTTCATACTGACTGCATACACTCTCCAAATTTTTGATAATTACTTATAATTATTCAGCTATCCCCATCATTTCAGCAGATAAGGTCTTTCGATATAAATCCACTAAAATATCGAAATATGAAAATTTGAGATTACCAAAAAATAATTTTGCTTAATAAATAATTTGTAATCAAATCAATTCTGCACCCTAATCAATTCCCTCAGTTCCTACTCCAATCTTCTGAAGTTTTGATATCTGAATCCTTTAAATTTCCACTTTTATAAATCAAATTATTTATCATCCTCTGAAAGCTGATACACTTTTTATTCCAAATTTTACTTATTAGACATGACAGTACCAACTATTGCCCACCAATTTTTTTCCAGGATTTAATCTTTCCAAATCTTAATATTCTTTCTTTCCCGAGCAATACTTGATTTAATTTGAATCAATTTATTGGCATATTGACGTAATTGATTGTCTATGTATTTTTAAAAGATAGTTTAGGTATTATTGAAAATAGTGCCTACTATGACGTAAATTTGTTCTTTTACATTTTAGAATTATTAATTGACTTTCTCGAGGATATGAGCTGAGAAGGCTTCAATCTTTTTGTTTACACTCGTATAAATTGTATCGAGATCTTAATCAATTTTTTATAAGAAACTGATTGATTCAGCTTTCGTTGACTCGAAGCTCTCATCAGGGACATAAAAAGTAGCCCTCACTTTTTAGTTATCAGCATCAGTTTTTGCCCTGTGCTGTTTAATAGGGTAAATGGTCTCATAATTGTAATACATTTTTTCTAAGTTATATCAAGTTTCTAAATTAATTTCTTTTTGAAATTTGTCCAGAATTAATAAATGGCTAAATTAAAATTCTTATTTTTATACAGAGTCGTAAATGGCAATATTAATAATATCACATAAATGTATTATTAAAACCTGATTTGTTGACAAATGAGCACCTTTAAATAATTACATTCAATATCAATCATTGCATTTGGTTTTTTATCTTATTCATCCTTTTTATGAGGAAACAACAATATTATTCTGTAATACAAATAAGGTAGAAATCAACGATGTAAGTTAGTGATTTAGCATAATTTCCTGAAATACTTTGAATTTATTGAATATTTCTTAGATATTAAAAAATTGCACCAAAAATATGGCAGATTTATTTTTCCTTTTCTGATCGTCTAATAAAGCAAGTACGACCATATTATGTTAGAAATTTTAACCATTAGGATAAATAAATAAATCATTTCAACTGCTTGTAACTGGTTTGGATATTCTCCATTATTGCCATAGTTTATAGTAAGTCTGCTTTTTATAGCCCAAATTTGCTGTACTGGTATAGATAAGCACTTTAGTCTATCATACCGTATGCCCGCATCAATATTTTTTATAAACTACCTATCGTACTCACCCCATTTTCCAACACCATTCCGCTTCGAGCGTATCCACTGAAATTATGCCGATCATAGAGCATGCATACTTTGTTAAGGTGGGTATTTCCCTGAGGATGATCCTACCCTCGCCCAATAAACATTTTCGCCTTAAATGGTTAAGTATTTTTGAGCAATTAATTTTATACAGACTGCCAAGTTTCTCCAAAACTCTGTCCCCCTTCGCATTGAGGAGCGCATCTCAACGAAGCCAATTTATATCTGTATATCTCGTCCTTTACCTGTTATCAAAAAATATTTTCTCGGTGAGATCTCGCCCGTAATTTAATCCATTCTGCTCAATAGAATGCAAGCAATTAATTTGTTTCGGGATAACCGGAAAGTAAAGAGAGGCAAGGCTACGAGCAATCACTTTATTGATGTTTTATAACTGTGGTTTTTTAATGTTAAGCTTATTGATGCATATCTTATTCATTTCATCATTTTCGATGAGGAAGATACCATCGGCTATCCCGTATAAAGAACTAATACTCAAAGTAGCATTATATGCTTGCAGAATAACCTCTCCAGAAAGATGGGGAAGCACACAACACACAAATTTAGGGGTTTTCGGGAACATCTCCTCTAATACTGTGAGCATATAGGTACCGACTCCTGAACCAGTCCCTCCAGCTAAACTTTGCAGCTGGACTAAACTATTAATATAATCTTAGGGCTCAACTAATTTTTTTAACATTTTTTCTATCTAATTACGGACTTTTGGTCCGTGCACATAGCATCCATATGCCCAATTGTTGCCACTGCCTTCCTCTTGTACTAAACTAAAAGCTGGGTTGTAACTCCAATTGCCTTTTTTCGCCAAGCATCGATGAACTACTTTTGGTTCCATATCCACGAGCATAGCTTTTGCCTGAATACCTTCTGTAAAGAACTGTCCTAGAAGTCCTTGATGAGCTTATGAAGCTAGCATACCTTCGTTATGCATATTATCATAGAATGCCTGCCCGATTTGATTTCCACACTGACCAATCTGAAGAAAGGGCACAGCCATAAATTATAAATTTAAATATTGAGTATTTACCTTTGAAAATATGATTATTTATCCTTTTAAGCATCTTAGTATTCACGAGCATTATGATCGAGGATAACATATATCTAAGATCATATACAAAATAGGAATGAGCAAGCTGATAATTAAAAACTATTGACTGCTAAATCGAACGGGATGTGAAACATTAAAGAGAATTACTTTATGCCTTTTTAAATGGAGGTTTGGGGATAATATTAAGTTAATATGAAATTTTCCATAATGCAATTAGATAAATACTATTTTAACGTCCATTTGTTTTTCTACTATGAATAAATACATTTACTTCAATCAATTAACAAATCAACAAAATTTGACAAAATAAATTCTTTATTGTCAAGAACTAAAAAGTTGTATATATAAAATTATTCCATTGTATCTACGTAAGATAAATATGAAATTACTTGCTTTTACTTCCCGTACAGATCTTTATTCTTCATTTATTCTGTCAATATCCATATAAATTTCTCTTAAAGTTTCAATTCAATTTATGTACCATTTTATTATGTATCCATAAAATAATTTACTTCATTTGATAGCATATCAATTTATAAAATATTTCTTCTTTCTCAAGAGGCATTTTTGTTTGTGAAGATTTTGAAAGATTTTAATTTTTAATAGGTGTTTCTGTATATTATTCTGAATTATTTGATAGATCTTACATTTATTATTTATCACACAAATTTATAATGTCCGGAAGTATAAAGATTGTGGAAAAAGTACAAATGGATAAAGGATAAGATTCATCATTAGCCACCGAAGAAAACAATAATTAATAGATTAGCATAGAATAGAATTCTTATGAATATCACCAGAATGCTCTTCATGCGTTATCAATAAAATAATCTTTGGATAATCATTCTTAGTAATAGTGCAATGAAAACACTGATGATATGATAAA
>Ga0302188_10001304_pt1 | contig 19741 bp, 10 predicted proteins | sample II_Bog_E2_1_FD_198783 | JGI IMG/M metagenome (GOLD analysis project Ga0302188, IMG submission 198783) | Peat permafrost microbial communities from Stordalen Mire near Abisko, Sweden - II_Bog_E2_1 | ecosystem: Environmental > Terrestrial > Soil > Wetlands > Peat | place: Sweden: Abisko...
CAACCCCAACCCCAACCCCAACCCCAACCCCAACCCCAACCCCAACCCCTTAAAATTGATATATATTACTACATATTATATATTACGATGATATATCTCATAGATTTCCATTTCTAAAAATATCATTAAAATGATTTCTAATTGAAATCATTAGAAAGTTTGTAAATTTTTAATATTTTTACACATCTGATATTGCTTTTGAAATCAATGGTTTGTTAACAAATAATGTATTTTCACAAATTTATAATTATCTGATTATTTATAAAGAATATTTCATAGATCATACTCATCCTGCAAAACCTAATCATTATATCTGTCTTCGTAATTGTACTCATACTCATATTTACTATCATATTATGGATAATTAATTTGATTGACAGTTAAGTTTTCTCTACAACCAATTCTTCCATGCAAATAGAAATCACTGATATCCTCCTCGACATCGATTATTTTTTTATCCACTTAGACTTTTATTTTTGACGTTTCTCCTGACATATCAACAGGGACATAGTAACGCTATTGCTTCATTTTCTCAAGGTCTAAATGAGCCATTTCATTGTATTTATTTGGCTGTAGAAATTTACGCTTTGATTTTTTTTTTTTTTTATTCATAGTCATCATATTTCTTATAAGCTTAAATGAATATAATGTTCAACAATAGGATTATAGCAAAACAATTTTTAAACTTAAATTTATATGCATTTAAAAATGATGACCGCTTCTATTCTTAATTTTAAGAAATATATTTGTCAACAATAACTAATCAATCTTCAATAGGTGTTTTTTTTTTTCTACAGTTTGATAAAATTTAGGATATTTTTTAAAAAATATCTCTGCTTGAAGCAGTGATAGGAGTCCTACAGTAGTAAATGGAAACTTTAATTATTATTCAATACTAAACATTTTGGTGGCTATCAAGTCACTCTTTTTTGCTTTTTTTTACGGCTGAAATAAACTTTTAGCGTAAGGTCTTTGTGACATTTTGAACTGTGCGGAGTGTTTCGTTGATTACATTATTAGTGTCTTAAGACAGTGTTTGCAGGCGTAAATTCATTTTGCTTTCAGATGGATGCGGGATAGTATATCCAACAAACTCTACATTTGCTTGACCAGACAGGATAATTCTAAGAATGTTTCCGAGAGTGTGATCCTCATTGTTGAAGATGTAGGTAGCACAGTGCTTGTCATTTTGTTCTTGTTGAATGATGAGACCTTATTATTGCCGATTATCTTGCAAAGGAAGTTCTTCTTCGATACTGGATGAGTCAGAAACCACTTCCTCCTCTTCCGAGATGTTGTGTTAAGAGTCAGACATTTTTATTATAATTATAAATGCTAAAAAAATATTGATGATAAGAAATGATTTGAATAGTTACAAATTTATTAGCAACATTTCCCTTTCCAAATGCTAATATAAAAAATAATATTTCCTGAAATTGATAAATTAAATGAGTTAATGAAAAAATACAAATACTATAATAATCTATGAAAATCTAACAAATAATTACCGCTTTATTGGTTTTATCTCTGCTGATGACTATAGGCTCATGTGCTTTATTGATCTTTATTGTAAAACTGGGATACACTAACTTTACATCAATCAATGGCAAGCTCAATTTAATTACACTTGGCGAACAATGCACAATATCTTATTTCATTCTGTAGTACGGAGAAGCACTCAATCTTCATATTAAAATAGCCTTTATTTCTTCCTTTTTAAGTTTTCTGCTTTCTATTTTGGTATTTTCTCTAATTTACTATTTTATTTGTCGAAATCATAAAGTTTTCAACCATAGAATAAGTTAATAAACAGGGATATCATCGAATCAATCATTTTTTCACTTTATGAAATAGGCTAATGATTCATTCTTTAGGGCTAAAGGCCAAATTAATGCTCTTTATATTTTTCTAGCGATTGCCTTGCTATTTTCTTTTATTCCTTTAAAGATATATGCTCAAATAGAGATAGATTCTATAAATTCAGTTTGTTTAATCAATTTTAACAATAATGAGATACTTCTAATAACTGTTCTAAGTATAATCACTTTTTCTTTAACCGGTGTATGCTTTATCCTTGGACTTTTTGTAAATTAACAATTTTATGCTTGGGTTAGGGAAATAGAAGGGACAAGTGAAAGTTATCAACGCCAAATGCAAAGAATAATCCAATAAATTCCTCAATCTGAGAGAATATTACATTAAAATGGCGCTGATCGTGAATTAGATTTACAATAGCTTCCTAAACTCAACTAGTCCAAATACAAAAATGATTAAATTTGTTATAAAAAGAAAGAATAGACTTTCAGAGGATAAATAAATCAATCATATATTAAAAGAGTTTAATCGATTATATACGACCCTAAAAAAGATCTTTTATTATAATCGGTAATTAATCACTTCTGATATTCAGTGATTTTGTATAATGATCTGAAGAATTGAATTTAAGTTAATCAATAAATGTAAGTTAATGTACCCTTTATCTATTAATTTTATTAAATCTTCAAGAGATGGACCATCATAAAATTCGTTAAATCAAATAGTATTTAATCACAAATGGAATTAAACGTCATAAAAAGATTAAATAGTAGGGAATCACAAATAAGAGGAGAAGCTAATCTGTGGGAACATTTTTTGGGTTGACCGCATCTATTTTGGAAAATATTAAATTTTCCAAATGTCCTCCTTTGCTAATTAGATAGAAAGTTAAGAAAAAAAGCTCATCATAGTCAATTGGACAATAAAAGCTTTCTTCTTTCTATCACAGCAGCCTGAAAACAACTATGTATCATACTCGATAAATGTTTCTGCCCATACAAAAACATCGTAGCTTAGTTCAAGATGAAGTACACTTCGGAAATAATGAATTGGATGAGATAAAATGTAAGCACAGAACAAAAAAGATAGCAGCATTTATCAATCATAACTCCGATTATAATTCTTTGAAAACTGTATAAAATATAAACCTAAAAAGCCAAAATCGACTTCACAATGAAGTAAATTTTTAAATAACGGCTAATCGGCTGCCAATAATAATCAAAAGATAAGAAAGAAGAAAGCAGAGCCTAGCTGTCTATGAAGCCAAACAATCGTCACTTTCTCCACTATCCTCAAAATAGATGCCTAAATAATAGATTCCTATGAAAACATTAAAAATTAGAAACAAACCTTTGGAATGCAAGGGTAAGATTTGTGGATGGGAAGTGCTTGAACTAAATTAATATTGATTTGTCGTAATAAAATATAAGGATAAAGAATTGAATTAACTTATTGAATGACTCAACCCTTATTTATAGGATTGTTGATGTAAAATTGAATTCAGGCAATTAATCAATCAGCAAGAGTATTGTCAATAACTTAATTATTTATGATTCTAGTGTCAAATTAATTATTTTTTATAGATCTACTCTAAAATATGAGCACAAAAGATAAAAAATCATTCTTGTGCTGAAATTAGACTTTCTGTACCCTCTGGCTTTATACAATTCACAATTGCCAAACACAGTGCCAAAAAAATAAAGACCAATGAAGTAATAAGAGGAACTCTAAAATAGCTATATTTGTGCATTGTATCGTTGAGAGTGCTAAACTGAAAGGCCAATATTGAAGCAATACTACATGGAAATAAATGTACAAAAGATTAAATAAGGCTAGCCCTGAGACTAATTGCAGAAATTTAAAATGCTCAACAGCTTTGGCAAACTTGAACTCCGAAGTAATTATAGTAATGGCCAGGAGACTGAACAAGGTGAAAACATACATGACAAAGATAGGTACAAAGATTCGAATGATGACCACAAAGAAGGCCTTATCATCTCGAAGCAATTCAACGAGGTACCATATTTAAAAAGAAATCATCATGGCAGCGCAGACAAGATTGATGATACGAATAATGAGTAGCCAAGTCTTTAGTTCCATTAGTTATTTTAATCATAATAAAGAGTTGATTATTTGTCATATAATAATAGTTATTGCTGCTATTTAAAGATTAAATCATTAGACGAATGGAAGCCTGCTTTATCTAGTCTTATATTTTAGATTCCTAATAAAATCATTAAAAAATCATACTATTTGCAAATTCATCCATTTCTGCCAAAGAAAGGCTCCTTGATTCCTTCAGGATGAATGGGTTCGGCATCTTCGACTGCAATGGAACTAATGGAATTCATTTAAGCTTAATTATGTTCCTACTCATTATCAAATACATAAAACAAAGGAGGTTTTTGTTATTTGTTTTCACTATGAGTAGCCTCCTCATCTTTCGTTTATTTTGAAAAGGTACCGAATAAACTGGTTCTTTTGTTTAGTTTACTTTTCATTACATCTTAATTTTTGCAAAAGGTAAAAAGTTTTTTAGTTTTTTGTCTCGAAAACTCCATACTGTTATTTTATTTATCAAGAGAAGCAAGCTGAAAATTGGTGGTAGAAGCTAAATAACTTTGACTCTCACTTTCTTCTTCAATCTTTCCAAGAGGAGGTTGAAGATTTTCTTGCACTATTTTTTTTTTAGATTGGTTAGTTGTCTTACGCTTGATTGGAAACATTTTCTTTTGCTTTGATAGATTACCCTTGAAATAGTCCAAGTCTGATGCTGTAAATTTGAGCTGTTATTACTCGGAGCTGTCTTACTGATCGTCAGATTAAACTTAAAGTTCTTTCACCGCCTCCATGGCCTATTATGACTGTGATTGTTCTGAAAGTAGTTACTCCTCTCCATTATCTTAAAATTTTCCGGAGTAGAAATTAAAGTTAGCAGTACCATATGATTCATCAGTATCTTGGGTATCCATCATATGATCTTTATTTTTGTCCTTTTATTTTTCCTTCTCTAATTCCATCAGTAGGAAATGAGATTGTTTACATGAGCCAGAACTCCTTTTCGGTGTCACCTCAATTTCCATGGGTGTTTAAATGAGTGGGTCTTCTAAATGAGATAAATGGTCGCTTCCTGAATCACTACGTTGACAAACAAGTCTCATCAGATCATTACTGCTTTGATTGAGATCAGCGTCTTTGGTTTATATTCTTAAAGAGCTACTTGGCATAAATGTATTTCCAAAAGTATCTGCAGCCATGAATTATCTTGACTATGATTGAGAATTGACTCTAGCAGAGGGAGGGAAGACCAAAATTTTAAGCTCATCTTCATTCATGGAATGCTCACTAATGGCATCAGTTAAAGAAGTTGCATCTGGATCGCAATTATTGCTAGATATCATAACCTGCTTGGCTTTTCTGCTACGCTACTTTAATGAACGTTGCTTAAAGCTTGCTGGCCTATCTTATATAGAGCGATTGTTTGCGCTGAAGTCAAATCCAGATATTTTTCGAATCATTTGAGGGTCAGTATTAATGTGAGGGGTTGGACTGTTAATGTTTGATGATTAATTCTCAGTCTCGACGGTCTGATAATCATTATTTGTATCATCAATTCGCTTATTGGTATCTGAAAAGCATCCCTTCTGCTCCTGCCCAGCTTTAATCGAACTAATTACTTTAGATAACAGTTAATAATACTTATCCTAACGAAGTTTAATCTAGGCCTGGTCAACTTAGTTTTTCTTCAGGTGGTAAAGAATTGCATATGCATTCATGAGATCTCCATTAGCTGCGGTCTGCTCTTTTAGTAACTTCTTTAAAATGTATCCTGCTGTTTCATATTTGCCATGGCTCATGCTTTACAGAAAAACATCTAATTTACGCATTTCACGCTATTGATTGAAGAGTTTCATCTGTAAACCACTATCCTATAGGAACATTTGACTGAACTTTTAAAGCAATTTGTGTTGAGAGTTTAAGGACAGCTTTAGCAGATGGGGATGCTCAGGACTTTGTTTGCTATTGATCTAAAATTTGCTGAAGGGTGGAATTAATACCATTCCGTTTTTTTTGCATAAAGACATATATAAATTGAAATTTGTAAGCTCGTTACCTTATATTTTTATTAGGATTTGTCCTTCAATTGGTAATTGCCCTTTTTTGAACTATTCTGCCAAAATAAAATCAGCATTATAAGCAAAATTTCCTCTATTTTTGCGAGTAAAAGCTATGAGTTCCTATGGATCATAGGCTATGGTATTTAGTTTAACTGTTAGCATTATATTTTGGACATTTTAGTTACTGAACTACACAAAATTGCTCTTACTGAAAGCCAAAAAGAGAAGAAAAAGTAGAACTTGACAGTGATTCAGGTATTCAGCCCTGTCTTGCTGGAGAAAAAGGCTCCACATGTTATTTACCTCCTCAAGGAAGAGTGGGTATGTCATCATCAACTGAGCCATTAAATAAGCTAGTTAATATACGTTTTAAGTTTATCCTTTTTCAATTTCGATCAACACTTCTTCCTATATCCCCTTTACATTTCTTAAAACAGTCAGTTCAGCATGAAGCTTGTTTCTAAGGTGGAAAAAAACACAATCTTGCTCATAATTACCCAATAGTTTGCAGTTAAAATATCGAACGATATAATTGCTCATTTGCTCAAGGGCGTAGTACTAGCAGGAGAAGAGAAAAGTTGAGTTGATGAGAGTGTTAGTCAAAATGGTTTTTTTTTATTTTAGCTTTGTAAAAGTCTCACTAAGCATTTTTGCCAAATAGCCCATCTTTTTAAGTGAATAATCGAAAAAAAGGGTTAATATTTGTTGGGACTCATCATTTGAATGGTTGAAATGATCGATCACCTCGTCTTCTTCAGCAAACCACTTCTATAAAGGACAGGATTTGACTTCAATCTTTTCACAACTTTTTAATGTTGTTAGTTTAGATCTGATTAGAATCACTCTGCAAGAGATAGTACTTGCGTATTCTGGTTGACAAGGACAAATCCGTAGATGAGTCATCACTACTTCGGTTGATATAGATAGAAATTTGGTTAATTCGCCATTATCTTTACTGCTATCAATGAATAGTTTAAAATTTAAATGTGGATAGTTCCTTTGTGTAGACTTGAAATAATCTACGGTGCCATAAAATACAATTCCCTTTTCAGTGATGCTTACTTTCACATATTTTTGTCGAGTCACAATATGTTGGAGTCTATGAATGATTTTTTCACCCATCTATGCGTCTCTTCTCACGAAAATGACTCTATCCTCCAATCCTTTCTGTTCAAGCGAATCATGAAGTTCAATGAGACTGCGCATACCCTTACTTTCACTGCCAACAATAACGACACTATAATTTTGTTTTTCAATCTTATTTATGAGGCTTGTTTTGCTTAATACCTTTAGGATGCGAACATTTCTAATTGATTTTTAAACTCTTTTACCCATTTTAAGCAGATAGTCCATCTCTTTTTCCTTTTCATCAAGTAGAAACAACACTTTTTCTATTCTAATTTGCAATCCGCATGGAGTACAAAGACCTTCACCACTCAGTCTCTCTACAATTTCTAGTATGTTTTGGAACAATACGACCTCAATGGCGTATTTCTGCAACATCATCTCTGTTCTTTTAGGAATGATGTATTGTAATTTGTCGCAGAAACAGAGGATAGTTAACTTATGTTGACTTTCTTTGTGCTAGGCAAAAGCATGGATTTTGAGGGCTAATTGCTCTAGCTCATAGTTACTACAAACAAGGTAAGGATGAGTGCACAAAGATCGAAGGTAATGGTCAATACGATCATAGCACCATACTTTAATCCCATAATAGTTAAAGGCATTAAGGTAGTTTTTGACATATGATTCGTGAAATTTTTATAAGACCAGCGGAACAGGGCATTGCTTGTTATCATATTCAAGTTAGAATACCATTTTAGGGCTGCTTATTAAATCTGACTCGCTTATCAAGGGTATTCCTTTGAACTGTTCACTAACCATGTGCTACAACTAAGGGGCGTCTTCTATTAACACTACTTTATGGTGATTCTGAAGAATAAAGTTCCTCTTGTGATTTATGCAAGAGAGGGGAATGACGATTTTACCATCAAGAGGAGAAGGCAAACTGTTCAAATTTAACACTGATGAGTATATGTCTTCTTGTGGAGGCGTCCATTCATAAACGTATATCTTTTGAGCTTGAGCTAAAACTGATCCCATTTTTTTTAGTTTCAATATTAAGTTTCGAATTTGTTTTCTTCTAATAGAAGGCACTCTTTACCGACAGACAATAAAATGATAAAGCATCACATTTGATACTGTTTCTAAGCTAAACAAGAATTTATGAATTACTGAAGATTAAAAATGAAATAAAAAGAGTCTTTTATTTTTCTATAGGGCTACTATGCAAACGGTATAGAGTATATTGATGTTTAAAACGCCAAACATGAATATAGCTTTAATTTTCAAAGTAAAAGGCCTTATTATATAGACTCCTGAAATATGAGTTTTACTGATGATATAAATACTAAATTAAACATTCTTTTGTTGACTTATTTGCTTTTAAAAATACATTTTATTCATTACTTTCAAAAACATCCAACTCATATAACAAATTATACAATCGACCCACCCTATGGACTTGACAAGCTTCGATAAATCTAGTTAATTTATTCTTCCCTAGCCAAAAAGAATTTTTAGCTTGAGTTAAGATCAAAAAATTTATCTACAATATCATCTCCCCAAAGGTTTTGCCTTCATTTCATAGTCAAGTCTAAAGGAAAGAAAAAGAAAGACTGCAAGCAAAGAGTCAATAAATATTGGCCTCAAAGATATAAAATAACCTTCTGCTCTTCAAGTTGGATGTTCTAAAGAAGAAAGATCTCAAAGACCGATTCGAAAAGTTGTTTCAGAACAAAAGAAAAAGAAGGAAAAACAACTTCAAAGATGTATGAGTTAACCGTAAAAAAATCATATAGAAAAGCCATCATAAAAATAAGAATAATCTTCTTCGAATCGAGATTTGAATTTAAATCTTAAAAAAGATGCTGTTTAATCTGGACATACTTAAAACTCCATAATCCAAGATAGAGAATAAGAAAAGTACAATAGAGAATAGAAAATATCAAAAACTAGTCACCCAAGTGATGATAATGATAATGAATTTTAAGAAAAAAAACAGATTAAGACACCAACTAAACTATAAGCAGTTAAATTGGTGAGTGTGAATAATATCAATCCTTGTTTTTTAGAAGAGTTTTATATTCTGCAGGATTTAAGGGAGCATGATGCAATTTAACCTTTTCTATGTCCAGTTGATTAAATTCGTGATAGTGCTCCGGACTATTATAACATAATAAAGTAACCTATCGATTTGTAAACCATTGAACAAAAACTTTACTCTCAAGAGTACACAGATCCAATTGAGTTTCATCTCGACATTGAGAAAATGTTAGCAAACAGTCGAAACTATAACTAGGGAAACGCTTGTATGATAAAATTGACCAATCAAATACAAAAATTTTACTAGAAATTGTTAAAAAAGAATAAGCCATCGAAGGGAGAAACTATAAAATAGAATGGTCAACGCTCAGGTGTAAAGAAGGAAAGAGGAAGGACAAATAAAAAAGAAACAATTGCAATGAAAAAGCAAATGAAGGAAAAATGATAAATAACTACAATTAATTTAATAAAACTCATTTCTTACTTTTGGGATATTCTAGTACCCGAAAATTATATCGGTTATACATTTCTTAATAATTTATAATTTCATTAATTCTTTGACAAATTATAAATGTTTGTCACCAAGCAAGAGCTGATCACTGCTTTAGGCACCTTCCAAAACAACAGAGAGAAATAATACTATAATTCAATGTGCCTTTTATTTAAGCAAATGAAAGTCCCTTCATCTGGAGATTGGCTTTAGAGTCATAAGTAGGATCATCAGGCTTTTGGCAATTATCGCCTTCCTTACTACAACCAGGTGACTCCTGAAAGAAGAACCATTTATTTTCAATAGTTTGGGCAATTTAACTAGGCTTTTATTCGATAGCTTCGTAAATTTTGCTAAATTTTCTATCCTAAAATAATAGTTAAATCTTTGCCTGTCTTACAATTTGAAACTTAATTAGCTTAAATCACAAAAAGGAAGAACGTTTATGGAAACCAATACTTAGCTCAAGATATATTGGCTTATATGGAGAAGAGAGTACCAAAAGATGCTTATTGCGTTATGGGCATCACGCTGCAGGATATTTATCCTGGGCAAAATTGGAATTTTGTATATGGATGGGCCAAATACAAGGCAAGAGTCGGTATCTTCTCGTTTCTACGGTGGGACGAAGAATATGCAGCAGGCTAAACCAAATAAATCGATTGGAATCTCATTCTATATCCATCAATGCGCTGCATGGTTCATTAAATAGGGCACATGTTTGGTATCACCCATTGCGTTTATTACAGATGCCTAATGAATGGGTTCAATCACATAGAGGAAAACTATTTAAATCCCTTATAATTTTGTCCAATTTGCTTTCGGAAGATAATCACCAACATAGGGTTTGATCGGACTGAAAGGTATCAAAATGTGATTAACTATTGTGAAAAGTCTGCACAGAAACAGTTAAAAAAAGATGAGTTGCTTTATGAATAATTGATAAAACTAAGCAAGAAGCCACCAATCATAGCATAGAAGATAGAAAAATTAATTGTAAATCCCAAAGTACAAACATTTGTAAAGCCCAAAGTACAAACAGCCGTAAAGCCCAAAATTGATAGAGGCAAGAGTTTGCAAGTAGGAATAGGCAGACGCTGATCTACGTTGCCTTTGGTTAATTTTGTTTGTTTATAAATTCAGATGCCAGTATAAAATCATTACAAATCCTTTCCTAGCTGTTTAATGCATTGATCAATAACTTCAGACAATGGGCTTTCTTTATTACTAAAATTAATTTTCTGGATGGCCTCGTCGTTTGTTGCAATCATAATAATATTCAGCACAAATGCTTCCTTGATAATCAAAAGAACTGCTGCCATTTCTGGTTTTGTGATATATTTTCCGAAAATCTGCACAAAGGCCGCACTGAATATATAAAGCAGAATCCAAATAGATCCTGAACTTTAACGTTCGTTACTAAACTGCATTATCTGACTTTATAGGTAATGTAAAGTTCTAACGTTAGGAGTCAATCTTTGTACAAGGCTCAGTCGACATTGATAACTGCCCATGACAGAACTGTATATTGATAATGCCTTGGACAGCATATGACCAATTTTATCACTAGGATTGCTTGACTACTCTTTGTGGTGTGACCATAAATCATCTGCCAACTCATTCAACATTCCAGGAAGTACCTCATACAGATTATTTTCCAGCATGTTGCGAAACTCTTAAAAGAACTGTTCACTGGGATAGTTATAGGTTTCATCATTTTTATTGACGAGTATAGCTCTACCCATTCGCGCAAGCTCCAATCTTGTTTCCTATATTTTTCTAAGAATTTCTCGATATTGTTTTTTAACCAATTTGCGTGCAATTTTACTGATATGAGGTTCTAGGGCATATATAATTCTATGCCGATTGCGCCACAGCTATTATCGTAGTTGTTGGAGGTCATGACCAATAAATTGGGTTTGTATCCTTTTCAATCTTAATTGATGAAGTCGTACCTTTACATGGTAAAATATAAATAATCATAATCATACAATTTCTATTCGCAATATTGTTAAGCGAATTTGTAAGGCCAAATTTTCTTTTAGATGATAGGAAAAAAATACATCAATTGATAACTTAATGATATTGTTATGCTTACAATCAACTGCTTCTTTGTGGACAGTCTACGACTATAGAGCCTATGTTTAGAGCTTATTCATCCAAAACATTATCATTGTTAGTGATAATTAAGGCAATGGTACCTTGCGCGAGAAGTTTAAATTGTAACAATTCATCCATTTAGGCTTAATGATTCGTTTGCTTGGCTTTTTCTAGAATTTATCTTAGATTGTGCAATTGAAGATTAATCATTAAACTTTGTTGCTTCAACATCATTTGTACACAATCGCTGCATAATGATTAGTTTACCTGCTCAAATTCTTGAGACAAGAGTAGCTGCAAGTTACTGTGTTGCCTAATGATGGATAAAGCAGTCTAGGAATATTGGTAAATACTCTAGTCCACATTAAGACAAATAATGTCCATAAATAAATTAATGATATCTTTATATGTATATATAGTTGATTCAATTTTCTTCGGTTGATAATTGAAACTTACATTTAATTGGCATAAATAATCAGCACAATAATATCTGATTCACTTGATGAATTCAATGTTTGTTCCCGTAGACTGTTTTGAAATCTAAAAATGGGAAAACTTCTATTATACTTACTAGCTAAGGCAGAAAATAACAAATGAGTCAAAGATAATAAACTTCTAAAAAAGAGGTAACAAGCTTGTATAAATTCAATTTGTTTTATCCATAATGTGATGCTAAATAATAGAAATGCTTTTTTTATTATCTTGACATTTGATATTATTCAATACAGATTTAAAACATTGTTTGTTTGAATCTGTTTAAATTATTTTTCAGAATTTTACTATTCATTCATTTTATTATTATACCTACAGTTAAAAATGGCCTTTCGATTGCAAAGAGCAGACTAACACAGCACATATATATAGCCAGATGCCAAGAAAGTTAAAATGGATACACACACCCCTCCTCAATCATCCTCTCCAAAATCAAGATAAACGGAGAAGCGATGCTACAATTGTGATCCTGCTGGCAATTAAAATCTATATCATAAATCAACATAACGCAATCTCGGTAATAGCATTATCCTCAATTCCATTTGCCTAACAGAAAGAAGTTCACTTGACAACAGAGAAGAGAAATGGAGCATAAATTTCTAGCAGAAGGAAAACACCCCAAAGGAAGGATTGACGTAAATCTATAACATGCTTTAAGATAACGGACTACTGTAAGTGTTTTATTCATTCGAAACGTTAAGAGACTTTATCATTGACCATCTTTCAATTTAAAAGCCATCAAAAGCTCATCAACTAAAGAATAAACTAAGCCTGTTTCAGTTTATTGCTGACTTCAAAGCTAAACTACTGCATATTCAATCACCCCAAAAACTAAATTAAGATGAAACTGATAAATAGTCGCTAAAAGAGTTGCTGAAGCAAGTGTCCTTCCTCAGAGCCGAAAACTATCGTTTAAAGGAGAAGATGCATTAGTATCGTTCGGAAATTGGACATTCTCCTAAATTACATATTAACAACAGTCTAATCGAAAATAGCCTTACTTTCAATGATAATTCATCAGCCATGAGTAACTCAAAGAATACAAATGAGTCCAACTCCTCGATTGACTTGAAGCTGAAAAAATTGCAAAATTAATTAATTCAGCCCTTTTACTTGATTAAATAGGAAAATTAAAAATTTACCTTCTCAAGTTTAGAGGACAAGGCAACTCTGGAAAGTTATTAAAATTCTTTCAAACCTGATGAGCAGTCAATCTCTTCTCAAACTGTTTAGCAACAAAAATGTAGCATTTATACATTGAACATTCTTCCTGAAATTTACTCCCATGACACAAAATAATCAAAATTTGAGTTGAAAGCAGAGTGGCAAAGGTCATTAGCCAAAAGTATCATAGTTTGCAAGAAACTGTTTAAAAACTATATATTTTCAAGCAATGTCGCTCTTTTCAAAACCTAGAGATTAAAGGAGTTAACCAACATCGTCAAAGCATATAACAACTACAGGCCCAAGCTGGTTGAAAAATCAGAAAGCGAATTTCTCCGAGAAAGTAACCAATTGACAGAACTCATGTCCTCTCTATCCCAGTAGATCTTAGCCTTGATAAAAAGTGAGTTTCTAATCGTAGCGAAGCCTTCTGAAAAATAAAAATGCTGATTGTGATATTATTTGTATTTTGGTAATGGTAAAATAAAGATTATTGTCAAGCGGAGCCAATCAAATTTTATATGATCAATAATTAAGAGAATCAATTTGCCAAAATAGCACAGATAACATCCTCCAAAATTCAAAAGCTTTCGACAGTCTATTTATCCTCCATAATACAATCAGAGAGAAAGACAGCTTTCGAGGAAAAAAATAAATACTTCAAAGATAAACAATCATCGACGGAAAAGCCAAGTCAAGATAACAACGTTTCTTCAAACATTATTACACGAACTAATTCTAAACAATAAAGCAAATTAATAGAGTTCAATTCTAAATTAAATCTTATCAGCCCCTAAAGAATACGATTCTTTACACGAGGAAATAGTTTTTTTCTCAGTGATATCGCTGATAGCCAATATAAAACACAAAGAAGCCAATCGCATATGATAAGTCAAAGACAAAAATAAGTAGCCAAAAGAAAGAATTATGCCATGCGTAAACTTGAGTTCAAATCATTTCTGGAGATGCAGGAATCAAAATCGATGATGGTGGTTGCTAATGACAGAGAGCCAAAGTCGATAATATACAAAAAGCAACTTAATAGCTCGTATAGAGATCCAATTTCTCTGAAAAGTGTCATGAAATCTTATGATCGCCATACAAAATATTGTTGATAGTTGATACTGTGCTATTTCATGCAGTTAATTATGCCTTAGATATGTTATTTAGATTTGCAGACTATAATAGTGAATGGAAGTCAAACAACAACTACAAATTATCAAGGACGACCCTTACCTGCAACCATTTGAGGTACATCCATCTTAATAAAGCACTACTTTCTTCAAGTACGAGAACTAGTAGACCGCAGATTGGCTGAATTCCAATCAGAAAACGGACTGGACGAAGTCTCTCAAAGCTACAAACGCTATGGTCTTCATAGAGTAGGAAATAAGTATGTCTATCAGGAGTGGGCTCCCGAGGCGCAAGGAATTTCCATTTTTGGAGAGTTTAATTAATGGAAAAGAGGGGAGTATCAATGCTAAAAAGTACGATCATTTAAAAATAGAACAGTTTCGGATTATGGACCTGCGAAATTGAAACAATTATCCCTGAACTATCGCCTATAAAAGTTGAAGTTCAATTGAAGGATGGCAGCTACGCAGATCGTATCCCTGCTTGGATTAATTTCACACGTCAGAATTAAGATCGCTCCTTTGATGGAGTCTATGTCTAACTCGGAAACTTCTAATGGAAGCATGAAAAACCCAGATGGGCAAATACAGGAGTAAAGATATACGAGTGTCATATTGGAATGAGTGGAATTGAAGAAAAGGTTCACTCCTTTGATGATTTCAGATAAAAAGTGCTTCCGAGAGTTAAAGATCTTGGCTATAATGTAATTCAAATAATGGGCGTCATTGAACATCCTTACTATGGGTCCTTCGGATATCACTGCTCTTCTTATTTTAGTGTTTCCTCCAGATTTGGAACTCCAAAATAATTCAAAAAATTGGTGGATGAAGCTCACGGGATGGGAATCAAGATTATAATTGATTTGGTGCATTCTCACGCAGCTAAAAACGTATTAGAGGGCATAAACATGTGGGATGGAACTGACTATCAGTATTTCCACGGAGGCTAAAAGGGTAATCATCCTTTATGGGATAGTCGAGTCTTTGACTACTCCAAATACTAAGTTCTAAGATTCTTACTTTCAAACATTCGATTTTGGCTTTAGGAGTATAATGCAGATGGATTTCGATTCGATGGAATCACATCTATGCTTTACTAACATCATGGCAAAAACTATGCCTTTACAGGTAATTACAAAGAATATTTTAATTAATTTCTGGATCTAGATGCATTGTGCTACCTTACAATCGCAAATCAACTTGCCAGGCTCGTGTATCCCGAAGTTATCCTCATTGCAGAGGATGTCTCTGGATTTCCAGGTCTGTGTCGCCCTGTAGAGGAGGGAGGAATTGGTTTTGGTTTTCGACTTGCAATGGCTGTGCCTGATATGTGGATAAAATTGTTGAAAGAAGTCAGAGATGAGGATTGGAAAGTCGGAGAAATTGCTTATCAGTTGACAAATCGACGTCGTGGGTAGGACTGCATCGCCTATGCCTAAAGTCATGACCAAGCTTTGGTGGGTGATAAGACCATCTCTATGTGGCTTTTTGATTCTGAGATTTATTCCCAAATGAGTGTATTTTCAGAAGAGACTCCAAGAATTTTTCGAGCGATGGCATTCCATAAAATGATTCGACTATTGACCTTCACTTTAGGTAATCAGGGCTATCTTACGTTTATGGGCAACGAATTTGGGCATCCATAGTGGATTGACTTTCCAAGGGAGGGCAACAACTGGAGCTATCATTATTGCCGTCGTCGATGGGATTTAGCAGAACGCACTGACCTGCGTTATAACTATCTTCTTCAGTTCTAAAAGCTGATGATCCAGTTGGATCTAAAATATAATGTAATTAGTGATAGATATCAATTCGTACGTACCCAACATGAGGCAGATCAAGTCTTAGTCTATGAAAAAGGGCCGCTTCTCTTTGTGTTCAACTTCAACCCGAGTAAAAGTTTTAAGGAGTATCCAATTTATACTCGTACCTGCAAAAAAGTGGAAGTAATTCTAAGCACAGACGACAAGTAAACGGGAGGCCATGGTCGTTGTTCTCACCAATATTACTAAGTGTTGTCAGTAGACGAGTTCGTTGTGAAATTTTTGCTGTACATTCCATCACGCTGTGCAGTAGTCTTCCTACTATAGTTCTGATAATTCCAATCAATAATTTTAATTATAGAATGAGGTTTAGTTCATCGGAAAGAGAGTTACATCAGGTCAAGTAATATACACCGCCTTGTAACTACTATGAAGTTCAAGCAGAGAAGACACAAGTTCTGACTGGAAGTTTAGCGGGTCCTTCACATGCCAAAGAACAGCCCTGCTTTGGATTAGCTTCTAGGTTTAATACTATTGCTAGTAGAGTTCCTGGGCCAGGAGCATATGTGCGTGACAAATAATAACAAAAGTTTAATCCGGCTGTGATAAACTCAATAAAATTGAGAGAGTATAAGAAGCAGGCAATTTTCAGTCTAGAAGATCAACCTCCTTCTATCCCTTATCATCAATTTAAGTACGAAGAGGAAGACCTTTAAAACATCAAATAATTATTAGTAAGTGAAGACTTGAATAAAAGTGCTCTCTTCACCAAAAGAAAAAGCGAGGGGTATACCTTCTCCAAATCACAACGTACTGAAAAGAAAGCAAAGCAAGAAGGATGCATGCCTCTCGAAGTGGTTTCATAGTATGGTCAGAGGCCATAGCAAAAGCATAAAATTTCGCAGATGAAGGAAAGGGTGAAAAAGACCAACGAAAGAAGGACCGAGATTATCAATGAAATAAACCCTTAATTTGTGCCTTCGCTTGAGTTAATCTAACTTTTAACAAAAAGAAGGACGAGGTACACGCCAGGCCCAGGCTAATACGACAATGAAAAAAATAATCTAAATAGATTAATGTAGCGTGGACAATCTTTCTCGGCAGCGAAACGATTTAGTGAGGATAAAGGCCAAATTTTAGGGCCTGGGTAGTATGAGCAGAGATAACCAAAAAGGCAAAGCATTAGCTTTAGCAAGTCCACGAGAACACTATTTAATCTTAAAGCGGAAACAGATTTATAGCATCGATTTTATATCGACCCCTACTCCAACATACAAAAGCGGTAAAAACAAAGTATGAAAGGGCAAAACCAACCCCATCCCTTCGGCAGTGAGGCTGCTCGCAACTTTGAATTGAAAAAAGAAACTCCTCGCTAGGAGGACAGCTACAAATTGAAAAAGCAATCCAAACTACAGTAAATAGTCTAAAAGAGACTAAAAGCATTGCAAAATCAAAAAAAGAAGTCGACTGAGTCATAAGGTCTTTTGGGGATATCGACAATGGCTTCCTCAATTTAATGATTTAAATTTTAGCTAATTTTACAGATAAATTTAAATATGAACGACTCTCCAATCAATTTTATGCTCTATGGTCATACTTCCTCTTTCCAGAGCACGCTTGAGTCAAAAGGTTCGCTGCTAAAAGCTTAGCTTTTCGAACTGATGTCTTCACTGACAAGTCACAAGTAGACAAATCTTAAATATTTGAAAGAGATGGACAACCAATAGTAAACTATAAGCAGCTTGAACTTTTAGATAGAATATTAGACCAGAAAGCAGGAAGATCTCTTGAAATCAATGCAATCAAAGCAGCCGCACACTCAGCAATAAACATCAAAAGAGATGGCTAAATATCGAGTAGCATGTAAATCTACTGAAATACCTAGCAAACATGCTTATCTTGATGCAAACAATAAAAGCATTGAGTCATCCTTTGACAATCGACTGCTCGAGAAAAAAACAAAAATGGATGTTCGGGATGTGCGGGTCAAATTGAACTCGACGGCTGGAAATCTGAAAGAAAAAAAAAGTCCAAGTCTAGCCAGGTTTAAGTTTAGATGATAATGCCAACTTTGTTTTTGTTTTAATCGCCTCAACTATAATATTAATGTTAGTCAAGTTGCTGAGGAGTAGCTTAATGCGCTGCTTCTTCGCAGAGGCACCGCTAAAGAAAGTCGGAAGGGAAATTGTGGCCTAAATGCCTGCTGCTATCCTTGCCACAAAACCTAAGCCCAAAGAGGATGAACGCTTTTCAATAAAATTGGCAGCTTAGCGCTTTGGTAGTTGTATTATGATCAAGGCTATATCAGAAAGGATCGTCTTCCCAATTGCAGATATTTTGCATTAGAGTATGAGAATCGAATATATCACTTCTACAATGCCTACTATTACGTAATGTTTCGGCAATGTAGCCTCTGGGAAGGATGATCAACAGAGTTGCTGGAGAGATTAGAGGTAAAAACTCCCCTCATTACAAAAATTACAGAGCTGATGTTCAGAATGGGAGTGTCTGCGTGATTGTTAATATAGAAGATCCTCTCATCACAGGTAAAAGGCTATTAGTAAAAAAACTGCGATATCATACTGGTTTTGTGGGTCATCTCAGAGAATACTCTTACAGCCACGTGTTAAACCACAAGCCCTAACTTTTGGTAATAAATTTGTAATGCAGTATAATTTCCTGCTGAGGAAAGTAATGCCTAAAAACAAATTGAGTGTGAAGTATATGGAGAACGTTATTCTTTGTAGAGGACCCACCCATAATCTGAAAAACTTTCCATAGTTTGCACCTGATAAAAGGGTTTACGAGCACTCTAGCGAGATGAATATTCCTTAAATGATTCGCGATGATCCTACCTATTAATTGGTTTAAGAATCAGAACCAGGCTTAGCAGAAAGTAATTTCATTCTCATTCAGAGAGGTTTGGCAGAAAAATGACTCCTTTCGTTTCGGATGATGACAGATAGCAGCAAAGAAGATAACTTGACTAAAACATTGAGGATCTGGGCCAAATTCATCAAGACATGCCTACCTATAAAACCATCCCAGCCATGGATCAGGATAAATATGACGTTTTAAAGAGAAAATAAAAAAGAATTGAAGAGAGGTACAGGATTGTTCGCGCACCCTATAAAGTTAAGGACAAATCGAGAGAGAAAAAATTGAAGCTGTATAAAAGTTAAAAAAAAGCCAGAAAAGATCCGAATTACGAGATTCTGAGGAATGAAGATTTGGAGGAGACTGAAGAAGAGAATGTGGCTATCAATCCACACGTAATTGGCGGATCACCCCCCTAACTTGAAAAGCCGGACAAGACCTTTAAAAAATGATTACTTCATTAATCCCTTCGATATTATTTCTTTTCTAATACCCTTATTAATAAATCCATTGATGGTGATATAAGTTCTATGCAATTAAGTAAAAATGTATAATATATAGCATAATTGAAAAGTATGATTGTTGATTTCGGCCAAAACAGTCATATTGAACCAAAAAAAGTAAAAGCAATCATATCAACTTTTGAATTTGGTATTGTGGTAATTTGCCTCCCACATGTGCAAC
>Ga0302188_10001306_pt1 | contig 19738 bp, 11 predicted proteins | sample II_Bog_E2_1_FD_198783 | JGI IMG/M metagenome (GOLD analysis project Ga0302188, IMG submission 198783) | Peat permafrost microbial communities from Stordalen Mire near Abisko, Sweden - II_Bog_E2_1 | ecosystem: Environmental > Terrestrial > Soil > Wetlands > Peat | place: Sweden: Abisko...
CTTTTATACAATTTATAATTGGCTGATAAAAGTTGCTATTTCCAATTTATATTTGTTTTAATTATTGTTGATTATTTACATCAATGAGTGAATTTCCTCTGTGTAACGAGTAATAATTCCCTAATGCTACTAACTATATTTATGGTGGATGTTGGTCATTTCTTTTTCATGATTTTGCCTAAGTTAATTAATTATTTTATTTTATTTTTATCTTTATCGTATCTATTACTCATATTTCCTACTATTATTATTTAAATCAATCATCAATGCTTAAATTTTGTTGTTGAGTTAATTGATTGTTTATTCAGTTTTTGTTTTATAAGTGTTGTAGTTGTTTTATAATACCCATATTCTTTATTCTTTTTACATGTTAATTTGTTTCTCATTTATCAGCTATTTTTATAGATTGCATTTTGTTTGAACATCCTAGCACATGACCTATATTTTTGCTGTTGACTCGTTGCTTTTTTTCTTTAACGAAAAATATTAAACCGTTAGCGCCTTCAGTTTATTTTCCATTTATAAGGAAACCAGTTTTTATCTTTTTTGTTGATCATATATTTAATTTTGATGAATTTGCAAATTGTTATTGTCGATTTTAAGAGCTTAACATATTTTTAACAGATTGTCATGTTACTGTCTTTAATTGCAAAGTACAGCTTCCAACTATTTTAGACGACCATTATCCCTATTGTTGTATTGGCAAATAGACTAATAATTATTCGATAATGTGGAATATTTTTCTTCAGTTTGATATGCATAAACTCTTAAATTTTATATTTACTTTTAAAAGGCTAAGAGCCTCATATCTTTTTAATTTAAATTTTTCAAGATTAAATTTATTTATTATTGTTTATATTTAAGTTATTGCTATCTTTTAAAAAGTTACTGAACAATTTCTTCCTTTTCTTGTTTGTTTTGTTCTGTAAAAACTCTTAAATTCTACAATTATTTTCTTTTCTCTTCGAATTGATCGGAAAGTTTGATACATAGTTCATCTTTTTTTCTTAAAATGGTGGTAAAGGCTTTATTTTAAGTTTCTTTCTTTATCCTTTCCTATGAAAACAGTAACTCCATATTACCTTTTTATTAGTTTAACTTAGTCACTTCAATTTTTAACTGCTAGCTAAGATGAACAATTTGATTATTTTATGACAGCAACATGTGTTATTTCTATTGCCATTTCAATCTTTCTTATACAAATTGACTTTGCTATTGTTTCCAATTCAGGATAATCATTTCTCTCTGCTCGATCTCACTTGTTTTTATCTTCTACAATTACGCATAGATTTGAATTTGTTGTTAGTATTTGTTTTGATATGCTTATAATTTCATAAGTAGCACATTTATTTCCTCCCTATCTGCCTTAGCAGATACTTCTTGGTCCTCTAATTTTTTGGACTGGCCTTCGATGAGTCGGTTCATGCTACTATTAGAGTTTGAATATTGTTCAATAATTTATTGATCCTTACTCTCCTGGATTTTTGATTTTTTAATGATTTTCTATAATTACGATATCTAATTATTAAGAATGGAGATAGTTTAATTTTGCTTTGAGTATTATTTCATGGCTTATTCTTTGAATTAAGTAAACTCTTTGATCGTGTTCTATGAACTTTCTTCTAATTCTTAAATTTTATCTAATAATATTTTCTTTTAATCCTGATGATCCTTTTATAATTATCTTTCATATTTGCTCTTCGAAAGGTCAATTTGGATCCCTTCAAATTCTTTTTTTTAGTGCTGTTCTTTGTTTTTTATAACTCTGATTTCTTTATTAAGTCTCATGATTTCATTTTGAAAACTTTATATAGTCTATTTTTGCAGTTTCATTTATTCTAAAAGATAATGATTATCTCTATAAACTGAACTTTCTTTGAGACAATAATTAACTTCGTTTTCTTTGGCAAATTTATTTTTGGAAAACAGTTGCAAAGGATTGTTAATTTTGGTGGAATTGAGGCTCTATTTGCAGCAACTACTACTACGACCAAAATTTGTATTTTCTCTACTACATGATTTACTTGAAGCACACATATAATCCGACAATTACTTTGCCTTTAAGTTATTTCCTTAGAAATTAGAAGTATGTGAGAGATTAGCAATCGTTTCAGGGGCAGTGATATAGAAATTTTACCTCTGGACTTTACTTTAAAGATTACTATTTTTATTATTATTGATTATACCGTCAGTATAAATATCTAAACTGTTATTCATTAGTTTGGTAGCGGTTTTTGACATTTGTCGATTTCCTTTTTTGAGTTTCATAATATTTGGTGAATTAGGGCTAAATACAAACGGAGGATAGTTATTGTTAGTATACAACACTTTTTGAGTTAAGGCGTGTTATGTAGATCGAGAAGGTGGCTAATGATCGATATAATAGATTGCTTAGTCTTTGTGAGGGTTCATCTGTGAACTTGAGAAATTAACATTTTGACAGCCTGTTGTATTTAGTGTTGAAAGTTGGAAACTAGGGAGAGTCTGGTAAGAGAAAGAGCAACGTAAGCCTTGGTATTGCATATTCGAAACACTTATTATTAATTTTATAAGGCGAAATTTTCTAAATAAACACTTTAGACAAAAACTAAAATTCGGCCAATGATTTGTTTAGATTGGGTTCAGTAATTTAGAAATATTATAACGTTATTTCCTATTTTATCTTATCTTATTTATATTTGGTAGGTAAAATATAACATCATCTCTCATCTATTTTACTATCAATCATCTTAGGGTGAAACTTCAATGATTTATGGAACTTTTGCTATAATCGATCGATGTAGGCGCGACTACGCTCCAGTCTGCCACGAATATTGCCAAAATGAGTAGCGTCTCGAGTTTTCTTGACCAGAGTTGGAACAATTGTACGAAGATAGGTCTTTCGATCTTAAAATTGTTTTTACATAATCCTGGTTAAAGTTTCATCTTATACGTCTAATAATATTTTTTTCAGCCCCTTGCTTTTGAGATTTGTGAGTTTTAAAGTTAAATGCGATAATCTCTCTGATATTTATTTCCTTTTTGTCATAGGAGCTGTTGAAATTAAATGCGGCAGACTACTCGCATGCTTTTCATTTTCTACAGTTCTGATTGATCTTCCTTTTTATGTCCTTTAAGCTTCATCTTTTTCGTCATTGAAAAACTGCACTCCACGTTTAGTTACCCAGACTTTATTCATTTTTTATTAATGGTATATTAATATTATACCTTTCTTCTAAATTAATTTGATTTGCTATATTAGATTGTATCTAAATAATCAATCAATAATTCATACAATTATAAAAGAAGTAGTTGATGTAATAATCTTTTATATGGAGTTGAAATAATAGACGACAAAACCGGATAAGGGGGCAGAAAAAGTAAAGACAAAGGTGCGGTTTACATCACTGGATGTCGCAGCTATGGTAGCAGAACTGCAAATGCTAATTGGGCTTAGAGTCTCCAACATATATGATATCAATCCTACTACCTATATCTTCAAAATGAGCCGCTCATAGTAAAAATATCATTTGCTTATCGAGAATGGTGTGCGCTTTCATCTCACTTAAGAAAAACCTGATAAAAAAAACTTACCTTCGGGTTTTACCATGAAGTTTAGACGCTTTTTAAGATCAAAACGTATATAAAGCATTCGACAGGTCGGAGTAGAAAGAGTGGTTGTCATTTCCTTTGGGTCTTAGGCTTTTTCTAATCATCTCATTCTTTAACTTTATTCTCAAGGTAATATTATACTCACAGATGATAAATACCGCATCTTACAATGTATGCGCTCTCATGAGTTCAATGATAAGGTTAAGACTGCAATAGGAGAAGTTTATCCTTTTGAGCATGCAGCAAATATTTATATCGAAAATATTGATATTTCAAGAGAAGCTTTATAAAAATATTTAGCTCCACCCACTCAACCTGAGCAAGCAACAACGCAGCCAGCCCCTAAAAAGAAGGGAAAATAACAAATTAAAGGAGCACCTAAAAACAAAGATGTTATATTCAAGTTAATTCCTTGTCTCTATCCACTCGTAATTGAGCATATTCTCCTCACAAAAGGCTTTGATCCTGAAGGAAAAATCTAGGGTTAATAAGGTAAGGCTACAGCTCTCAAGGGTGCTTCTGTCTGCTTCGATTTTTTAAAAAACTTTATCGGCAAGATTCAGGGTGGGTATCTCTATTCAAAGGGCAATTAGTATTTTGAATTTTCTCCCTTTAATAACTGTAAACTATAAAAATTAAGTTTATTAAAAAAATAAACGTTTGGTATCGCAGTAACTGAATATTTTAGTAAATACAAGAAAAGCGCGCATGAGGAAGAAGAAGCCTTTTAAGAGTTAGCTTGGAGAAAGTACGAACAAATTCGCAAGGACCAAGAGGAACGAGTACGCAAATTGGTGGAAGAACAAGAAACATACGGAGGTAAAGCAGAACTGATAGAAAAGAATATTGAATAAGTTTAGGCTGTGCTCAAAATTATCGCTACGATGGAATCCAACGGCTACTCTTGGTAGGCCATGGAAAGGATGGTGTCAGAGAGTAGAAAAACTGGTGATCCTCTGGCAAACATGATTCATAATTTTAATGCTCAAAAGCGAGTCATCACTGTTTTGCTGAGTGATACAACAAATGGTTAGGCTGTACTGTGTGCTCTTACTCCTGTTGAATTAATAGTTGATTACAATGCCTATACCAACGCAACTATTTATTATGAGGGGAGAAAGAAACAACAACAAAAAGAACAACGTACTCGATAAGCAAGTGATCAGGTTTTAAAACTTGCTGAAAAGGATGCAGTTAAAAAGATTGAAAAAAAGAAAAACTAACTGCTTTTGAAGGCAGTACCCACAAGGAAACAGTTGTGGTTTTAGAAATTCTATTGGTTTATCAGCTCAGATGGATGGCTGGTCATTTCAGGTAGAGATTCACATCAAAACTAATTACTGGTAAAGAGGTACATGAAACCTGGAGATTTATACATGCACTCAGATTATGGAGGTGCTGCCTCGACCATTATTAAGGGACAGCCAAAGTAAGGATTTGCCCCTCCTCTTACTCTTGAAGAGGCTGCCATTTTCACTGTATGTCGATCAAAGGCATGGGATACAAAGATAATCTCTTCATCTTGGTGGGTATACCACGATCAAGTATCGAAATCAGCTCCAACAGGAGAGTTTTTGCCAACAGGATCTTTTATGATTCGAGGTAAGCGTAACTTTATTCATCCAAATCGTATGTAGATGGGTCTTACATTGCTTTATCGTTTGGACAATTAATCAATGCTGCGAAGGGTTTAACATCGAAAATCATTAAAAAAAGAATAAAAGGAGGAAGATGGGTAAAATCAAATTCAACATATTGGAAGAGTGCCTTCAGAAAAGCAATAAAATGAAGAATATGCAATTATTGATCTTTAAGCTTAGGCGAGACAAGCAAAATAAAAGGTAATTTATTATTAATTCAGAAACAATAGAAAATAGCTCAAAACAAAGCTAACAAAGCAAAGAATCTGTTACCTCCTGAACCCTTAAAGAAGCAATCATCAGTCCAGTAAAAGCCTTAGTAATCTGAATAGGATGAAGAAAACAGCGATGATGGTGAGAAGGAGGCAGAATCAAAACGGGATTATAAAAAATAATCGAAAAAATAAGATTCAAAAAATGCAAAGAAGAAAGTAGTGGAAGAATAAGTCCAGCAAAAGCATAAGAACCGTAATAAAAAAAAACTCAAGAAACTTGAAAAATATCTTGATGAGCAGGATGAAGACGAGAGACAACTGATAATGAAAATGCTGGGAGTAAAAATGTATTTATATAGGCTAAATAAATGAAACATCTAAAAGAAGAGGAAGAGCAGCAACCTGAAAGAAAATAGCCCAAAGGCAAAAAGCAGCAAAAGAAAAAAGGAATTGAAAAGTATCTCAATCTGAATCAAGAAGAAAGTGTGATTGATACTGATAAGGTGCTGTTTTTAAAGGGAAAATAAAAATAAAAGGAAGAGGGAAAGGTGGAAGGGTCGTCCAGCTCAGATGAAAATTAAATTGAGATTAAAGAATAACCTGTACTTTAAAATCAAATTGAAGAAAAGTTAAAATAACCACAAGAGGAACTTCACACAGAATCTCAAACATTAGAACCGACAGAAGGAACAGAAGCAACAGAAGCAACAGAAGCAAAAGAAGCAAGAGAAGCAAGAGAAGAGAAAGAGAAAGCTCAAGGAGAAAAAGAAGAAGAAGCTGATTCTTAGGAGGATGGCTAGGCAGAAGTTTAAAAGCCAGAGGAAAAGGTCGAAGAGGAAGAAGTAGACGAAAAGATAATTGACTCAGAGTTAAGTTAGTTGCCAAGATTAGCTGGTAGAATTCAAGGCACAGATAAATGGGATGCTCTTGTTCCGATGTGTGCTCCCTATCCGACCATTAAGGATAATCGCTTTAAGGTTAAGTTGGTTCCTGGTGGGCTCAAAAAAGGTAAGGCAGCAAGGACCATCCTCGGCTATTTTGCTACTAATGATCTATAATAGGGAGAAAAAGCTTTTGTCCGAGCACTGCCAGAACAATAAGTCATTAATGCTCTGCTGGGTAATGTGAAGCTAGCTGGTGCTGGTTTGTTAAAAATTGAGCAAAAATCTAAAGCTGACAAAAAGTAAAAACGCAAATAGCAGGACAAAAAGGCTGCTGATTGATTCTATGATTAAATCTGTGAAAAGCATATTGATGATTATGATATTAATAAAGATCGTAAATAACAAATAATAATAGTTATGGATAGAAGATTATTTAAAGATAATATTGGTCTTAATTTTAACACTTCAATTTTTCATTACGGTAATGGCAAGATAGGTCCATACAACGATGTTTTATTCAGCAGGTTCGAATTTTATGAATTTTCCCTAATTTTATTCATCCTTAAAATTGAAATCCACATCTATTCCATTCACAATTTTAACTCCCTCGAATTCAACTTTTGCACATCTGTAACCCAAAGTTTTAAATGAACTTGACTGCATGGGTTCCTTACAAGCAGGACAGTTATTCTTAGCTCTGATATGCCCCAAACTCATCTGTCCATATTCCTTTTTAACCCATACACCCTTATGATATCCTAGGCATGATTGATTTTCACAGGTGCCCCTAATGTTCAGGCCAGGATAAACAACCAAATATTAAAATTTGGGATCATATTTGCCTAAAGTTACTTTCTTTTTTGTTTCAGATTACAGATCACCAAAATTGAAACCACCATTTTCGTTCCAGTTAATTCTTTTTTTACTGCCCTTTGCCTATACATCTTTACTGCTCTTTGCCAATATATCTGTCTTAGAATATACTTACACTCAGGATCTTATTAATCGTTGTTCATCTTGGATTAAATTCCTACTTTTTATAAAATAAGTACAATTATTACGATTAATTGTATATTACATTGATAAGAGTAATTAATATTTCATAAGTTAATCTGGAAAATATTTGGAATCATTTCCATAAGAACCAACACATTTCCGTCTTTGTCAAAAGAAAAGAAAATTTAGTATCATCTACAATAGAATAATCATCAATCGTCCAGAATAAAAAAGAATACAATAAACTTATTCTCGAAATAATAGAGCAAAGAACCGAAAATAAGTGTCTTCGCCAAATTATTTTAAAGAGAAACCGATTTAAAATAATAATCGATAATCCTCAAGGGAGCCTTTAGCATTTAAAATTTTCAAAAAAATAAAGTTACTTTAATCAACTATATTTCAACATTATGAATTTTTTTATATATCTTTTAATGATCACTTCAATTTGGCTGAATATTAATATTCAGATAGACCCATTCAACGATATTTTAGTCAGCACCACTAAATCTTATAAATTTGCCCTAATTTTCTTCATCTTTAAAATTAAAATCCGTATCTATGCCATCAACAACTTTAACTCCATCGAATTCAACTTTTGCACATCTATAGCCCAAACCTTTAAATGATGCTGCTGTCATGGCCTACTCACAACAAGGACATTTATTTTTGGCTCTGATTTGACCTAAACTGAGTTGTCCATATCCCCTTTTAACCCATACACCTTTCTGATATCCTTGACATTTCTTATTCTCACAAGTGCCCTTGATATTCAGGCCAGGATAAACAACTAAATGTTTCAATTCTGGTTTATATTGACCTAAAGTTACTTTCTGCTTATTTTCCAGATTATCAAATTGAAAAGAAAAACCACCACCACTTTCGTTCCATTTAATTGTATCATTTGTCAATACATCTGTGTTAAAATATACGTACAAGTAGGTTCTTATTTGTCTTTCTACATGCTGGATTGAATTAATACTTTTAATAAAATTATTATGTGATACTAATATTGAAAGAGCGATTAATATTTATCAAGTTTAGTTTGTAAAATATTTTTATTATTTCATATCAGTCCATAAAATACAACTTGTAAAAAACAATATTTTGTGCAAGGATATAGCGAAGTCACAAACTATCATAGTTCTTACGCATTTTTTGAGTTAAAAGAATCAACAAACTCAAAATATTTTAGTACATGCTGAAGTAATAATTTTAAGATAAAACGTATATATTTTAAGATTAGACTTATTAAATTTTGTAGACTTATTTATATTTTATCGACTTATCTTTTTACAAATATTTGGCATTGTAATCCTCGAATGAACTTTATTTTCATATGTTCCCTTGATATCTAGATCAGTATCAACAGTAAATATTCCTCTTAAAGCTGAGTTCTTTCATCAAATGGAATAGTGAGTACCAATAATTGAATAGATATAGATTTTAATATTGAAAATACATTTCTAAATTAAATTTTTATGGACTTTCCCTAGTTTTCTTAATATATGAAATTCACATCTTTGTCGTTGACAATTTTTCACGAGATACATTGAATACAATTTAATATATAATCATAACTTACTATCTTATTATTCAAAGTTATATTAGATTTTGCAGTTCACTTTCGCTAATGCCGGCCTGTTCCTGACTACTGAAGGGTATTAATTTTAGTTTTATCACTTAGATGAGTTTTTACATATTTTTGTAATTCTATTCGGATTTATACTATCCTTTTATCTATTTTGAACTCCTATCCAGCAATTGATTCAGTTATTTATATTTTAATTGCAATTTGCAAACCAGTGTCTTCAGATCGTAGTTTTTTTTTCTTTAACGATCTAAACAAATCTTAATGTGATACTAGGTACGGACTAAACTGTCTCCCTTCCTCCCCTTCGCTACAGAATTGACTCTCCCTTTATTTTCTGCTTTATCAATAGTCCTATACGTTGATTACTCCTCTATGAACTTCGATGGGAGCAAAGAAGTTTCCTTGGTGATTGAGTTATTATCCTCCGTAATAATATTTTTTTTGACACCAAACTGAGATATTTTCTTCGTAATTGGCAAGGACAATGAATTTTATCTACTCATATCCGAGCATGCTTTTGCTAATTTGATAATTAAAATCTTCTTTTGACTGAGTTCCTCAATCAACAAATTTCTTTCCTCTCGAAGAATGTTTAACTTAAACAAAAGATCTTTATTGACTCTTTTCAACTCTTAATTCTAGAACTAAATTTATTTAGCCAAGTTGAGGGCCTCCTTTATTTACACTTTGACTGATTTATACTATTCTTCTGATAATTTCTTGTTTTTTTGAACTTATAGATCAGTTTTCTCTAAGATCTAGTGAATGCGGCGGTCCATCATGCATGCAATTTCATTGCATCGTTTCTCCAATATTTTCTCGGAGTTTGTATTAAATTTCTCAATTTATCCAACAAACTTTAGCCATATCTCCTGGCTATAAGTTTGACCGTTAAGATTGGCCAGGTTATTGTCGCATTTATCGAGTATTCGTCTAAATTAACGCTCAATGAGTAAACACCGCTAACGATACTACAGTAATTGATTCTATGCTAATTCACGTTTGTCGATTTATACTTTGAGGAGAGACTAGAGATGAGTGATCATCGAACGCTTCTATGGACTGGAGGTCACCGATAAGTTACCTGTGAAAGATTTAGTGAGACCAAATTCAGCAGTAAGTTTCATCTAATAAAATTATTGATATAAAAGATAGGTTAAATTTATAACTAGCAGTATGAATAATATCTATAATTATCTTAAAGTAATATTTATCACCAAATTTATTTGCTTTTCATAATCCTTTCCTTGAAAAGATAAAGATCACCAACAGTTATAATTGATATTATCAGAAAAATCATTTTTATTTCCTTGATGGATTATTCATCTCGCTGTTTACTAATTGATGACTTCTTTTTTGATTGTTTGCATTCCTATTTTCATATTCCTCATAAAAGTTTGTTTCATTTTATCGAGGTGATTAGTTATCATTTGGTTTTTACATTAGTCTTTGTTTAAAGATGTGGATTCTTTTTCACTTTTAAATCTGTCATATTTTGAGGTATTTGGCGCATTTTTTGTATATTTATTCTTTTTGGGTTCCTTCTCAATGGTGTTTAGCTTATTTCTTAAGTTTAAACTGCTTTTATAGGTCTGTAATCAATTTTTTCATCTACTCAACTGACTGCTTTTTATGCTTCAGACTATTTTTTCAATTCTAATGGATTGATTTATTTTCATATTTTTTATTTTCATGGAAAGATTGATTAATACATATCCGAGGAAAGTTGAGGATCTCTCGATACAGTAGCATAAACTAGTTTTTAGAACAGGAATTGATTTGAATGATTTAATTCTTTTTCTGGAAACATTTTTATGATTTTCAAGTTGAAAAATTTTTCATGGAAATTATATTAATGTTTAAAAGGAGTAGCAAATAAATTATCAAGATATTAATTTGAAGAGAATTAAAGTTGTTTTTTTATTTAAATCATCGTTTTAGTATCAACTCATTATAAATTAATTGAAAAAGCTCACTATTTGTGATCCAAACATATTCGCTTTTATGTTGTTATTAATAATTTTTTTCAGTTTAATTTAGCAATATAAATTGGCAATAGAATTAATAGAATGTTTGGATAAAAATAAAGTCAACTAATCAACTTTGACTTCAATAAATATAAATGGCTTTCTCCAATATATTTATCTAAATTTGATAATAAAACAGTTCCTAAAACAAACTGATCATAATTATCAAATTTAAACCAGCTTCCTTAGTCTTTAATTTTTGAAATAGAATGCCATGCTAAAGATATTAATTATTAAAATATTGTTGATCAATCAAAGAAATATCATTATCATCATTTCTCAACCTAAAATAAATAGAAGGCAAAATTGTTAATTTTTTTTAATTCTTAAAGATTGTAAGATATCATCTGTGTGCATTCAATTCAATAATTACCTAAAGACTCATTGACTTGTCTTTGATTAAATCCTACGAATGTTAATTATTCCTTTTAAAATGAATACAATCGATTCAATCATTTCTATAGAAACTTAACATGCCAGAATTAAGTGGGGATTCCTCTGCATTGAAAGAGTAGAATTCGCAATAGTATATGGTGGTCAGTTTATTTATAACATTATACATACAGACCATATGAAAACCGAGATCGAGGACAGCAACTACGAGTCCATGATCAGTAAGTTAGCCAAAGGGTCAATGGAGGAGAAGTCAGCCAGCCTGAAAAAGCTTCTCTTTCTGTATGAAAACGCCCGTTCCCGCATTTACCTCTACGAGCGACGCATAACGGAGTGTCTAGAGTTATCGCTGCTCATTTAAGAGGTAGCAGTCGTCCTATACAGAAAGACATCAGCCTCAACGCGCTAAATTTACTCTAAAAAATAATCGCCAACACTTCCGCCGAGTCATAAATAATGAGTATCATAAAAAAAAGACTGCTCAGTAAAATGGTTCTCAATCTGGGTAGTATTGAAGTTACCATTCGCAAGATCAGTCACAAGTGCATCCTCGAATTCCTTCGGAAGTTTCACGATTCATAAACTGTTATTAATGTTTACTTAAAAACGGCTATGCAGCAAACTGAAAATTCCCATCTTCGTCTGAAGGCTCTAAATAGTCTGCATTCTCTATTAATGGCAGAAACGAAATACTTTAGTCACGATCTTGATGCCGCACGTGCTTTGTTAGAGGAACTAATTCATGCTTCGTATCAAAAGGAATACGTTGATGTTAGCAGAGCAGCTCTTATTTGTTTAATTTTCGTTCTCAAGGTGAAGGGAGCAGAAAATAGTATAAAGGCCATGAATTCCAGCACTGAAGCTGAACTAATGCAGCTACGGTATTAAAACTAGGAGCTGTCAAGCTTGCTGGACAGTATTCTCAAGACTGTGCGAACCGAGGTTAATGATAACATCTTGGAAGGCGAAGTGATTGATATATAAAACAACACCCCTAGTCCAAAATTTATAAGCATTCAGTAAACTTCAGAGCTGAAGGAACCCAAGATTTAATCTCCCATTGATCAAGTCCTAGATAAGATATAGAAAATACCTTAAATCCAGCTTAAAATTTATAACGAAGTCTCTTATGCCTAAGAATTCCTGAAAAAAATAGAAAAGACAGGAAATTGGTAATTCAACTAAATTGAAGAGTTCGCTCCTTTTCTGTAGAAATGTTTCGTGGATGAGAGTATAAAGTTGTTTAGTATTTCAAAAAAGATAGTGGAGGTGATTTTCAACTCTGAGGATGGAAAAAAGAAATAATATTATGTGGTGCTGGTTCCATGCATTGTGGGAGGGATTGGCAATAAAAGATTTATTGTCAAGAAGAATCTAATTAAATTGGTACGCCAATATATTAAAAATCACACTGATGTGTGGGTCAAACACTTTGTTTAAAGATTTTCCCTCACAAAAAATGGGAAGGTTAAGGATATACTTCTAGATTTGATGATGCATGCTTATCGGACATCGCCTGAATTCTATTATCCTACACAACGGACGTTTCAAGTCTTTGATCAAGAAATTAACGACTAGACAAGTAGCATCAAGAGAAAAGTCATCGATTGTGTGATGCTGATCGTTGAAAGACAAGGCAAGGACGATCGAATTCGCTAAGAGATGCTACAAATATTTTCAGCAGACCCATACAATAAAATTATGAGAAAAATGGGTAAAACTTATAACTCTCTCAGTGAGCTTTCTGATTAGTGTGAAAGTCAGACTATAGAGCCAGTTTCACCCATAACCGCTAAAAAAGAAAGAAAGCAAAGACTGGTAACAGCTGAACCGTAGAAGCTGTGCCATCTCGAAAAAAGCGAGGAAATCTAAAATAAATTAAACATAAGCGAAGAGAAATATAAAAATAGACCATTGATACAGTATAGTCGAGGGAGAGCGCGAAACTCACAGATATAGATAAATTTTAAAATTAAAAAGCAGGAAAGAAAGAGTAAGGACTCACAAGAAAAGACTTCTCTAGAGAGACTACCTGAGTTAAAAAAAACTAAAAACTCAAGCAATTCAAAATACTAAGTTAACTAATCTCCAGTTAAAAGATCTATTGGCTAACGGAACATCATCTACATTGAAAAATAAAATCTTACACCACTATAAAATCCAAAAGTAGAACTGGAAAAGGCCTTGGCTTAGATCAAAGACAACAACTGGAGCGTGCAGTTTGATTCAATCAACAAAATTAGAGCTGTCGTTGAGTTTCACAAGGAACTTATTACAGATGAAACAATGGCGTATATTGTCAATTAACTCTTATCATGTTTAAATAATCTACGATCAGGAGTCACCAAATTGGCCTTCATGTGTTTGAACTAAATAATGCGTAAATTTCATAAGCGGACTTACCCTTTTACCTAAACTATCATAATGACAATAATAAAGAAATCAATTACTACTTCTGAGTTTATGCAGGATGAGATTAAAAAATGTATTATAGCTTCGGTGGAGGAACTATGTTTGGCTAAGATGATTACAGCCCTCAATTCTGTGAAGTAGTCTAAATCTAACGATATCAAGATGACTTTTCTTATGTTTGTGGAGGGGATGATACGTATTGATCGCATCTATAAGAAGGAATCCTCCTGGATATGGGCAGTGTTGACTGATTTTAATTAGTAGCCACAGTTTAATTTACGAAGCGAATGCAAGCGAATGGTTAAGATAATTATGGAAAACTACAAAGATTGGAAAAATGATGTTATTGATCTGCCTAAATAGTAACTAGAACGAATCGATAAGCTGCTAAAAAACTTGAATCAAAAAGGGGATAACAACCTATGGATAGAGATTGAGAATCATGAGTTTGAAAAGATCATGCTCAGTAAAATTATGACGAGTAAATATTTTACCTCGAACTATAATAAATTTTAGGAACTTGATCGCAATTACACCTTGAAGAAAAACTGGAAGGACAGAATCAAATTGCTTAATAACATCTTTCAGCTGGCATTTGACCACCCCACCGAATTCGAAGCTAATTCTAACATTAAGAAATATTTTAGTATTGCAATAGAACAAATTGACGATAAAAATCCAGGATTGTTGATAAATGCAATCAACAATCTCCAAAAATCTATTGAATACTTTCCTTTAACAATGGAGGAGTGCCTATCATCTATTTTGGATAAGACAGTGTCAGTTTTTGAAACACGAAGAGGAGAGCTGATTGCAGTGGCGAGCAAGATGCTTAACCGTCTTTATGCTCGTTTCGACTTGAATAAAATAATAAAAGAATACCTGAAGTTGTTGGTTGGCAACAGCAAACCCAAAGTGGAAATCATTAATCAACTCATCACGTTATTACGTTAGAATGAACAAAAATAGACTGAAAGTAGATCCATTAGAGAAATACCTTTGCAGAGAAACAGCATTAGTACTACGACTGACAATCTCTGTATTAGTAATAGCTGTAAGAATATACTTATTAAATCTTTAACTAAGATGTGTGTTTAACGTGGAGGATAAGGCGCAGGGACTTACAACAATCGACTGAAGGAACTCATCGGAGTGTGTCAACGCAGATTTGGAGAATAGTTCAGCGCCAAATTATTAGTAAACACCAAGGTGGTCGAACTAATGTCTTGAGTTGCTCGTATTAATGTTTCTATGATATTTATAGCTCCATCTCTATGTTTATCCTATAAATAATTTGTTTAAAAGATGAATGCAATAATCCTAATTCTATTTCTATATTTGTAAGTTATAAACACAATGCTGTGGGATAATAACCTGTCAATGACTTAAAAAGCCAGGAGAGAAGAATACCTCAAGACTAAAATCAGTGAGGGCTTTTCCCTTTTCTATGATAAGAAGAAAAATTTCATCGAGAAGAAGGAGGTTCCCTATGTCATGAGATATCTTGGACAGTTTCCATCTGAAGCACAGGTGCGCGATGCTATCCTCCCTGAAGTAATTCATTACATCATTCAGATTTAAGAAGATTAGCCTTTGGAATCCATCAAATACTCAAAGTTTGAACCCTATATGCTAAGAGGTATCCTTTGTTTTATTTAGTCTTAAAGGAGCAGGAGTTTGAACCTGATTAACCTGAAACAGTGCTGGCAGCCTTTCGTCTATTAGACCCAGAAGGAAAGGGATACATCGACATTGAGGAAATGAAGCGTCATTTAGAAACATCGGGCATTGAATTTGGCACAAAATAAACCCAGGACTTCGTAGAATTCGCAACAAACAAAGACCCTGAAGCTAAAGTTATCTACTACGAAGATTACCTGTCAAGACTCTACTCTTTTGTTGATAAACACCTATAAAATGTGATGAAGGGTTACAGCACCTTCCAATCAAAGAAATGATGTTTTGACACAAGACAAAACTGTTTTATAAAATAGATTGCTTATTTGCCAGTTAATTAGATATGCTATTATAAATTCATCAACAAATCTAATGACAGAGAGAACCTACATTATGATCAAGCCCGATGGTGTTCAGAGAGGATTGGTTGGAGCCATCATTGCTAGATTTGAGGAGAAAGGATACCACTTGGCTGGACTTAAGTTTGTTTCACCCACCAGAGCTCACCTTGAGGAACACTATAAAGATCTTAGTGCTAGACCCTTCTTCCCCGCACTTATCAACTACATGCTTTCAGGCCCCGTTGTTGCCATGATCTGGGAAGGCAAAAATGCCGTAAAGGCTGGAAGAACCTTGTTGGGAGCCACTAACCCTCTCGACTCTGCCCCTGGAACTATCAGAGGTGACTTCTGCATTGATACTGGAAGAAACATTATCCATGGATCTGATTCAGTCGATTCAGCCAACCGAGAAATTGCCCTTTGGTTCAAAGAAGAGGAACAACAAAAATGGGAATCTCACTCTAAAGCATGGGTCTTTGAATGATTGTAAACACATCTATGATCTAAGCAATTCATTAACTGAATATCAATAAAGTCAATATTCGCCATTTTAGTATTGAACATATCGTATGCATATATCATTAAAGTTTGATTTTTTTACTGCTGTAAATGCGGGTAACAGCCTCCATTAGTTCTTCATACTTGAGTCTTCGATATCGTCCATAAATGGGATCATCCTTAAATCTGCTCACGCTTCCTTTCTCTACTCCTTGCAAAAGCAACACTAAATTATGCTAGTTAATGGCAATCTATTCGCTGCTTCGAATCCATTCCTATATTTCAGAAGTCAGCAAATTGCTTTTATGGTAACTATCTATTAAGTTAGTCCCATTCTCCTTGGCATTTCCACTAAGAAAATTCAACAAAATCTATTTCTTTTGAAGAGCCTTTTCTCGTCTTGTGAGCTCAATACTACTATAGGCACAATCCTTAAAGGTCTCGAAAGATTTGTCCAAATTGAGAGCATCTGCTGTGACCGGCTAGTTAACTGTTTGGTTTACTACTTTCCAATCGATGTCTTAATAGTTTTTTAGAACTTTAATTTGAATCGCCTCCTCGGTAATTTTATATTTAATTCCTTCTTTTTTAAGTTCATCAAGGATAGACCGAACGGTTTTATGAAGACTCGTGGAAACATTCAGTAGATTGACCTTCCTACGAATTTACTCCATCAATGGAAACTGTTTTTTGAGGCGACTAATTGAGTCCATATCGATTTCAATTTAATAGATAGTTCGATAGTTTATCCCCACCACTGCATTCAGCTCCAGCGCATTCATTATCTTACTAAAAAGACGGGGAGTGATCTCATACTTTCGGCAAAATGAATTGACTCTGATTACTTTTTCCTCATCCTTCTCAGCATATTGTTTGCTTACAGTATAGCATTAAAGTAATTTGTCATCAATGTGATCAGAATAGCAGCGTTTCTTGGATTGTTCCTCTCGTTTAATTGTTTTTTCCACCATGTGCATTACTATCTTCTGAAGATTATCCAAGGTGACAAGTTAAGAAGTAATCCAATTTCTTTAGTTATAGTAGTCGTTTTAAGAAAAGAGAAGCAGCTTTTCTTTAGTAATGAAGCAAGACTCAACGTATTTGGGCACATCAGTGAAAGTGTAATAGATGGCGATATCAAAATTACAGAATCTCAAAAAATCTGTATTTTTGCTAATAGTGATATCACAGCTATTAATACGCTTTATCAATTCAAAGACTTTCTCTTCTTCCTTGTCTTTGTCCACTTTGTTCAACATCTCTTCGGGCACAAAGCTGCCTAGTTATGAAGGAGTCAGGTAATCGAACAAATTAATAGATGTCTTCGATTCCAAGGCCAGTTTTTTGTTGAGAGAGTAAGCTTATTGTCGCTTATTTACTAAAATAAGGATGCGCTTGAATTCATTCTTAGAAAGATAAGCCATCATACTCTTAAATTTTTCATCACTGGCTGTCTTGAGCACAATAAAATTGAAATTAGCTATATTTGGTTTGTTTATTTCATACATATGATTACTCCCAATTATATCGCGGTAATGTTCAGTCATTAGGGTGTGATAAAGTCCCAAAACACGATTTGGGCTGGTCTTAGAAATGATTTTTGAGATGAAGGAGCTTTGGCCATGATAAAGATGCAAGTCATCCACAAGAAGCAAGTCACACTCAAATTCATGGTACTCCTCACACTTAAATAAGTTAGGAGTTATAAACATTAATTTGAGCTTTTTCAGTTCATACCACTCCAAAACTTTTACCTTGTCTTCAGATTATTGATTAGCACTAAGGAAAGCCCATTTCAATTTGGCCAAACGCCCAACTTCCTCCATTTTATTTATCCAAAATGTGGGATACTCAGTCACCAGAATAGCAGTACCTTCAATCTTTTGATGCAGAATATGAACCAATCTCGGCATCAAATTAAATGGCATATAAGCAATCCCGCAAAATTATTCACTTTCTTCCAGCCAACTGCAAACTTGCTTAATTTATTCTGGGACCCGCATGAAGGTGGCCTGCTTTTGAGCGCCATTTTCAGGTCCGTTAGCCAATGGCTCTGGTTTTGGCTGCTGGCCGGCTTCGAATAAATCCTTAAAATCTTTATCGAGACTGATCTTGAGCATTGACTCTTTGAGGAGAGTGCGCTTAATGGACTGGTCGAGCTGATAGTTGATGTTGTCCCTGATAACGTCGGCGAGCTCCTGCGGCCCCGGGTTGGGGTGGATGTTCTCTTGCTCCTCTTCCATTTAAAATTAATTGCTAACTGATCAGTTAAAATAGTCATATCAGCTTATAAGATGGAAAGCAGCGAAAGCAGATTCAGTAATCGCGGAGCCCTCATCGGTATCTCATCCCTCATACAGCCGTCTAATTGAGTCAGAAAGAAAAATAGATGCCAAGCGGAATCAATAGACGAATCTTCAGAATTTAAAATAGAGATAGAATTGCTCCTTCCAGCCGCAGATTAGCATCGTTAGTCAAAAACTGGCCGCCGATAAATCAAAGCTGACTAGCAAAAATGTGCCGAATGCTGGTTCGCTGTAAGAAAGTCATAAGAGGTGGTTATTGATGCTTATTAGACATCAACCAAATTTTATATTCAATATTTTAAGTTCAATAATGATCGAGATCACTATTCTTTTAGAGGTCTTTTTTCATCTTCAACAGCATTTATTTATAAACAACCTGAGGAGTTATAAGAAAATCCAAAGTCCTCCGATGGATACCGGTGCTATCCAAAGAGAGCTGTTCTGTCCTTGGGGTTTGGCAATTTGGTCTCCGATGTAAATTACCGTTGCAGTTGTGAGCGTAACCAACGCATTAATCCTAAGACTATTGTGGGGACGAGCTTAATTCTCTTGGATTCTGATCTATTTAATTCAATGCTTACGATTTAATATTTCTCAAGGTCGTCAAATGCTACTCAATTAAACTGTTTTAAAAAAATCGCATTTGGCCTCCATCTGGCCCTCCATGCAATCTCCATAACTAGAGACAACCTATTTAACGAGTCATTTCATGTTGTTTAAGCTTTATAAACCTTTCATATTATTGATTTCTATTTTATTAAAGTCTGTCAAATAAACTACGGCCTTTTACCATCATTGGATGTTGTAGGTATGCAGGGACGTCTTGAGGTTGGAGAGGTTGCTAGGGTTAGGAGACGTTTTGGGGTTCGGTATGTCCCTGATTCATGAATCTTTTAATTTTATAGTAATTTTATTCAAATATTGAGTGAATTTATAAGCTATAATTGATATCATGAGAATATGGAGCAAATTAGAAAGAATAAATGTCCTTGCTGTGGGAGATCCTGGTTGTAGCATCATTCAAAACTTTGAGTTACACTCGTGCCAAAGTTAAATTTGAGGGATCTAAAATTGTTGATCGCAAAGATGTGGATTTCAGTTTCTAAGATGAAGAATTTGATCCCGATGGCGAATATTTAATTGAATGGCGATCTGAATATTAAA
>Ga0302188_10001314_pt1 | contig 19675 bp, 18 predicted proteins | sample II_Bog_E2_1_FD_198783 | JGI IMG/M metagenome (GOLD analysis project Ga0302188, IMG submission 198783) | Peat permafrost microbial communities from Stordalen Mire near Abisko, Sweden - II_Bog_E2_1 | ecosystem: Environmental > Terrestrial > Soil > Wetlands > Peat | place: Sweden: Abisko...
TCCAGATGAAATTTGATAATTGATGGTTAAAAGTGATATTTTTCTTCAACTGCTTATTCCCATATTATATGGGAAGCATAAATGTTAATTTTAATTACTTTAATATTTGCGTAGTACGGATGAATTTTATCTTTCTCATATATTTAGCATTGAAATCAAAAACATCTTATAAATTAGAAAGATTAAAACTTATTAATTATTTACATTTATTAATTTAAATACAGCTGTTAATTCACACTTATAGAGCGATTTTTAAAGAGGCAATAATTTATGAAGTCCCCACAGATCAATCGCAAGGCGAATATTTTTATTAAGCCCTAATATGACTTTTTCAAACTTACATTACGTCAAGAAGTGCAACTCATCTAGTACAGCTCATCTATTTTATCATATTTATATGATAAATTTAAATCTCATTATATTGATTTAGTATTACATCATAGCTCATTAGATATGTAGGCAAACACCTTCACCATTTGTGTCACTGGATCAGCTGGACAGATAGCTTACTCCTTCCTTCCACAACTCTGCAAGGGAGCTATCTTCCCTGGCGTCAGCATTCACCTTAGACTGCTTGATATTACTCCCGCAGTCAAAGTCCTACAGGGAGTTGCACTTGAACTCCAGGATTGCAGTTTTCCCCTTCTGAAATCGGTAACAATAATTTGACTTAGGTTCAATTCGGAGATAAGGCGGAAGAGATGTTCAAAGATGCCAATATTATTGTTTTCATCGGAGGTCAACCCAGAAAGCCTGGAATGGAGAGAAAGGATTTGCTTCACTTGAACAAACTGATTTTCCTCGATCAATCTAAAGCCCTCAAATTTGCTCATCCCGATGTTAAATGTTTGGTGGTGGCAAACCCTGCCAATACAAATACTGTGATCCTCAGTCACTTTGCTGAAACAGTTAAGAAATAAAACATCACTTGCCTCACTCGACTTGATCATAACAGAGCTATTGCTCAAATCGCTGCCAAAACTGGCGCCACAGAAAATTAAATTTAGGGTGTTTACATCTTTGGCAATCATTCTCTCACCCAATATCCTTGCATTAACAACATCAAAGTCAAAGGAAAACCTATTTCTCACTATGCTGACAGAGAGTGGCTTGAAAAAACTTATATTCCTAAGGTACAGAAGCGAGGTGGTGAAATTTTAGCAGTCAGAGGAGGAAGTTCAGTGTTTTCTGCAGCAAATGCAGTCATTGATCAACTGAGAGACTGGTATCTGGGAACTGACAAAGTAGTGTCGATGGGAGTCGTAAGCGAGGGGGATTATAACATTCCAAAGGGTCTGTGGACCAGTCTTCCCGTGCGTTGTAGCGGCAATTTTAAGTACTAGGTGATTAAAAATGTGCCTTTGTCTGATTTTTGCAAGCAAAAAATTTCAGAGACTGTTAAAGAATTAGAAGAGGAGTACTTCATCTACTTCCAGAAATGATTAGACTTTAACACAAATCAATCTAAATATAGTGAGAAAATTGAATCATTTAACGGTTTATTTGACCAAAATAAATATCCTGACATTTCTATTACCTTATTATTCCAATACTATTTTTAACCTTCCCTCTCGTGATGCTAGTAAATTTTGTTAAGTAGAGCATAATAATAATTTGCATTTCTAATTCATATAATTTAAGTGTGGCTCTGTTGAAATTGACTGTTGAAGCAATTAATTTAATATTTAAATAATGTCAAAAAAACCTCAACCACAAGTTAAGGACAATCCTAAAAATAAAATATAGATTGTAGAATAATAGAACGAACCTTTCCTCAAGGCACTCCAGAAGAGGGTTCGCAACATCAACAAAAAATTGACTTAAATTACAGAACTCGAGACCAGAGATAATCTCAAGCCAGAGCAGGTCGAAAAGGTCAACAGAAAAACTGCACTCATCGACGAAAGGACAAGAATTTAAGATACAGCCACTCTCTTCAAAGAAACCTATGCTGAAAACGCAGCCATTTATAGGAGCTTGCAGCTCAAAGAACTTGAAGTACTCGCAAGGGCTCTGTCAATCTATCATTCAGGAGCTAAAGTACCAGAACAAGAAAAGTTAACTGCTCTTTGGAGAGTACTTTAGCAAAGTGATAAAACTTACTCCAGTCTCAATGAATCAATTGGCGCCCTTTCATCAGCCCTTAAAAATTTTGCAAATGATCGTAATCTTCAGAAGAATTTGATTGCCCATGTCGACCAGAATGGAAGTACCCTCGCCAAAGTGAGTGAAATTAATCATTAAAAAATTGTTAGTGATATTTTGGAAGAAAAGAAATAGGATAAACTTGAAACTGTTCCTGTCAAGGAAGAAGCTCCCCTTCCAGTTCCTGTTGTTTTAGCTCCTGTTTCTACTCCTGAAGTCGTTGTTAAGACTGAAATTCCTGTCAAAATTGAAGAGCCAGTGATTGTCTAACAACCAAAAATACTCTTTGAATCTCCAATTCTTATTCAAGGAGCACCTGTATCTCAAGTAGTCACTGAGAGCAAAGAGTAAATAAAGGAGGGAGAAAAAAAGAAAAGCAACTACAACTCAGACAGACCTCGTAAGCAGGGAGGATACAAATAAAAGAGAGACGATTAATATCCTCGGGAAAAGAAATATCGGCCCAAATACGAAGAGAAGAAGGAGGAAGTCCAACAGAAATAAGAAAGAGAAAGCAGCAGTTCCGATTCTGAACCAGAAGCAAGAAGTTTCCGCAAAGAAGAGATCAAAAGACTTTAGGAAGAAGGCTTCATCTTGATTGGTAAGCCTAAACCCAAGGCCAAAGATCCCAAAGAGTTGATGAATGCTCATAACAAGCAGCATGGCAACAAGCTGCATCATCATCACCACGGTGCCATTAGCTGAACTGATACAAAACAATAAATCAGACATATTTAATTATTATTAAAATAGTCATATAGCTTGGCAGCCATTCATTCATTCATTCATTCATTCATTATAATGGACTCTGAGCTCAGATACAAAAACAAAGCCATTGTTGCGAATCTTCCTAATATTTTGCTTCGTTGATAGATATAATTTGCAAATCACGATTCAATAATCTTTCTAATGCTGTGGAAACTTGAAAGGTCAAAGTGAATCCTTTAAGCCGCCATAATTAATGGATCTTTTTTTAATTTTGTCTACTTGAAAGTATCATTGAAATAATCTCCCTTACAAAGAAACTATAAATAGTTATTAATTTATATGAATTTGCACTAGATTTTAAATCTTTGTTTAGGAATAGTCATAAAAATGTTTCATTTTGAGGAAATCATAATTGAAACAAGGTTATATTTTTATATATTCGCCACAACTCTTCCTCCAACAGAAATTAATCTAATTATCATCATGTATTCTTCAATTTTGATGTTTTTCTTCCTTGGTTTATTCATAAAATCGATTGATGATTATCGTTTGGGTTTACTATAATATAAGAGTATGCGTTATAAGGCCTCAATATAATATTCAATCATGGGTCAGACTAATGGAAAATAATGTTTGAGATTACCTCAAAACTACTTTGATTTGCAGCTCGATTTATTTAAGTGGCGAGCAAACCCTAACTTCAACTCGTACATCTCAAGGGTACGGTTTGATTCTGAAAATGTTAACCTGCATCGCCAAAAACTCCAATCCTTAATGGAATAGCAACTCACTCAAAAATCCTACGTCGATGTCTCGTAAATACTCCGATTGTCAAGGGAACAATAATAGCAACAGCAAGACCATTAAATAATGACTTTTTAGACGTATACCGGAGACCTCACACTTTTTGTTAAAAAACTTAACTTAGAAGAAAATTTATATGTCCTTTAGACTTTATTAACAGGCTACCAAACCATCTTCTAGAGATTGGGAAAGACCTTTATTGCTTTGGAGTGTTGCTTTGTGACTGAGGAAGGAGAAATAAGGGCTTGGATCAACCCTAATTTTGTTAGTAACTAATTTCCAGCACCTTCTAAAAATTCCAAAAATACTTCCAGTGGGGCTAAAATTGAAAGATAAAAAAATTAAATCCAAGGCAGTGAGATAGGAATTGTTAAGTCAGTTTTGCATATTAGCTAGCAATTACCTAAAAATGCTACGGCCTATCTCCATTTTTCCCGGCAATTACGCTTATATTTAGACAAAGACATGTAAAAATATCCTTATCTTAGAATCCATAATTTTAACTTCACATCAGTCCGTAAATTTATTAATGGTTATGTCTACAGTTTTGGGTTGGTTTTGCCCTTTAATCTGCTCTAGGCGATGAAGCGAATCAAGAAAACATCCTTTAATAACTCCATTATTTTGCAGAACAAGATGATTCCAAGTTTAGCCAATCTCATAGAGAGTGGAGAATTTTTGTCAAAGGCTAAATTGGCATCGACTGCCATTAATATGTCAACTGGAGCCAACCTAGGATTTGTCCACGAAATCAAGGAACTATCAGAAGAAGAAAATAACTATACTCCAAGTCTCAGTTCACATCAACCGAGTCAAGGCCTCTTTTAGTACTACACACCGCAAGGAACGGGCAAAAAATTGAAGGATAAAAAATTATCGACTGTAGATTTAAACCATTCCAAGAGAAGCAGCTAATTGTAGCAAAAAAGAAACAGCTCAAACTTAATTTCTAAAAAATCAATAAAGCAATCTGAAAGTGAAGCCTAGCTGAACAACTTCAAAAGGGAAAAACCATTTTATCGATAGGGTACGAATTCCCTTATTCTAGGAGGAAAATCCAATAAGGAAAACATGCCAGTCATGAGCAATATGCTCGAGAGTACAGCCATCTACTCCCATTTTACCCATTCTAAGGAGCAGAGCAAGGTAACTCTTAGTAAAACATTTGATCAAAAATCATCTGCCATAAAATGTTCAAAAATGGATAATAATAAGAGTACTTTTTTTAATAATGACATCAGTGCCAAGACAGGAGAAAAGTAAAAATGGGACACAAGCAAATTGAATCACCATAAATAGCTCAACCCTTATGAGCATTCGTTTTTTATAGGTCAAGACCGATCCACCATGTTAATTACTCCAAAGAGTCAATTTTCTCGCTTTGGTAGTCCTTATATGATCCATCATCCATAGTGCTGCCAATAATCTGAAGTACTGGAAGAAGAATCAAGTGGAAAAAGTTCTGGCTAGAAGTCGCACTCACAATATGTTCAACGATAAGTGAGGGGTTTGGCTAGTAATCCTGCATTGTCACTTCACGAAAGCATGGGAAGCTTTGTTTCGATATAATATGACAAACGTTCTGATTATAACGGCTTACTGAACGGTATGGGTCGCAGTGCAAAACTGATAACAATTCCTTCTGGGAAGGCAATACCATTTTCAGTAAAAAAGAGCAATGAAGCGGGATTATCACACTGAAGTCACAAAACTTTATAATTTGATCATATACTATTCAATAATTTAAAAAATGATGATTCTTTAAGTAGACTACATATCAAAAAGTAGAATTTATGAGGATTGATTAATAGCATTGGAGGATACAAGAAGCTTAATATATATTTTAAATAATATAATGCATTGACTCACCATATAAACGGCTCAATAGTATCAAAACACGTTTTATTTGGATTTCCTTTCTATTGTTTTGCTGGGATCTTCCACCACCCCATCAAATTTATATTTTCCCTCTACTGTTTACAGTTATTTCATTTATTTGTAATCATCATTGACAGGCTTCGCTTCAGGGGCATACTTTGTTATTATCATTTACACTGCATCACGTATGCGGTCAATATGCTCCTCCACATTTTATGTTATAAAGCTGGGTTCCACTGTTTCATTTGGACGACGACGTTTTAATTTTCTGCTTAAGATTATTTATACAAGATCTGATAGAGCGCTCCAAGAATAGCAATGGCGATGATAAAAATGAGATATAAGAAAAAAGTCCAAGGCAAAGTTTTAAGTTAACCATCCTGAACCATCTGATATAAGGTGAATTCGTTTGGAAATCCACCAAAGATCCAGCTTATTGGCCTAACAACCATGTATGCTCCTGTGAGTGAAGTGGACATTACAATCACCTGCTAAGAGTATTTGAAAGTCAACAGTCCAAACGGAATCGTGAACACAACTTCAAAGAATACTAAAGACCAAACTGAATAAACTCCAAATATCTTGCAGAATATAGAGTTTACAATGGCTGCCACAATAAACCCAAAAACTAAATCAACTAATAGGTACATGCTCCAATGAAGAAGATTGAAACATTAACTAATTTAGTTAGGGCGTAGGCAATAAGAGTTGATAAAAATAGAATAAAGAGCAATGAAAAGTATATGGCGAGGCGACTAGATTAGGGTCCAAGGAAAGCAGTAAAAATGCCTGTCAGAATGGCAAAGCATAGGAAGTAAGAGGCCAGAAAGATCATAAGATGTGTCATTAATATTCCGAAAAAAAGCATAATAAAGCCCACGACAAACAGGATCACTCCAAAGATGAAAGGGTTATCACTAAGTGCCATCCAAATACTTGAAATCTGAAAGACAGGGCATCCATATGGCGTGAAACCAGTAATTATGATTTTATCATCTTCTAGATATCTTACCGATATATTTTTTAGAGATTGGTCATCCGACTCCTCACACTCTAAAATGATGTCTGTACGTCTTTCCCTCCCTGTTGAAGCATCAGTAACTGTGAATAAGCTCAGATTTAGGGATAATTGACCTTTTTCATCGATATACTATGCTTCGTAATTGCTTGTTTTAGAATCAGATGAATAAGGTACGCATTCGAACGGTAAGGAATTATTTACACTATTGTGTATTCGTAGAAAAGAGTAGGCTTTTGAAGAGTTCGATGAGCAATTCGGGGGTACAAATGGATCGCAGAAATTGAATATTACATCAACTGTGCTGTTGACCTAGAGATTGTAGTAGTTGCCAGATTCAATTCGATTCAGATAGACAAGCGAAAATAATTTTCCGTCTTCCTTGAAAGTGCAGGTGTTATCAGTGATACTATTCAGTGCGTTTATTTCCGAAATCAGACAGAAGATGGCTATGGTTAGTATAATTCGAGATGATGCGAAGCAATTGGGTCTTAAAATGTGGGGAGCAATAAACTGCCTTTACGTATATTTGAGTCCCATTTTTGATATTTCAATTTTGATATTTTAAAAAGGCTTATACTCTTAAGATATTCATTTTGCTCATCTTAGAGTATTTTCCCTTTTCCGAACATTTTGAGAGTTAATGATATGATGATGACCATAAAATAATCATAATCTGTTATAGTATTAGTAATAATAATGGATCGTTAATATTAGCGTCTTTATTCGCACAAGAACCTCAATCTTGCCAATTTAAAAAACAAAATTCTCAGCAAATACGCCGATTTTATTCACTAAAATATGTATAACTTCGATGAAGTGCTTTATATCTTCGATCAGCAGTGTGCCAAAAGGCGATGCGATCGTGATGTATCCAAGGAGTTATTCGAACAAGCTTGTGATCGGGAAGCCCAAGCCAAACTGGAGGATATGGTTAATAAATATGTATAAAATATCGAGACATCTAAGCTATGCTTGCTAAGAGATTAGTACCAAATGCAGCAGCTCACGAATCGGCAAGCAAATCTCGTGGACAGAAAAAACACCTTTGTTTTTCTAAGGTTAATTCAAATTTCAATATTTTCACGGTTCTCTCAAACAGCCAATTTCTAGTATAAAATTGAGCCTACAGACATACCCGCTGTGAGCCTGCTAAATTCTTTCAATCCGATCCTAAATCATGAATTTGTGCTTGAAATGGAGGAACCTTAGTTCAGCATTATATTTTACTAGAGCGGAATATAAATTTTCACTTGGATCTTTCCTGATAAGCCTAATCTATCGGAAGGAGAGTATGAGAGATCAATTCAATCGGAAAATGTAAGTTTTTAGATAAAAATAAAGTATGTTCCTAAGAGTCAAATTAAAGAAAGATAACTAATAATCAAGGAGCAAATTTAAATTGCGACTAAGATTGATCTATAAAAAAAAGCATTGCATAGATTATGCACTTTTGAACCCTTTTTATAAGCAAATTCAGCCATACTGTAAGCAAAATAAGCCCAAAACTAGGGTAATTGGTTCAATTTCACATAATCTATCTTCTAATGTTTACCATTCTTAAGGAAGCATGTGCAAGTTCTGCATTTTCTGTTAGTCACAGTCATCCTGTTTGAGTGCTTAGCCTCTTTCTTTTGGCCAATTGAATTTATAGATGTAAATATTTTCAGATTTAGATTATGGCAGGGTTTTATGGCCTTGGAGTGCTTTATGACCGCACGTTAGTGGATTACTCATTAAAGTTAATAATTATGCAGTTGGCCTTCTGTGTTCTTGCCTTAAAATCGGTTTGGGGTGCAGTTTAATAGCCCTTTTTTTCAAAAATACCAGTAAACAAACATCTTGTAATATTTTGTATCATCTTGAAAATATTTTTAATACTCTCACTAGCCATTACGCTCATCCGAAAAGAGGAAATTGTTGCTCAACAAAATAATTTCATTTATGGTATTTAAGACCCTCACTATGAGGATAAAAAACCTGCTTAACTGCCCACTTACAGCATTTGGTAAAACTGACTGATAATTTATATATTTCTTTTGAATAAAAAATAGTAAAATGCAAATAGGGAATCAAGCTTGGCGAAAGGAAAATCTATTTTTAAGTTGTTTTTCAAAGCGCTCAATATTCTTATTGAGCAGAAGGTTTGTAAATTATGCATCCTTGTCTGTTTCTAATTTAAAAGGTTCTTCCTTTAAAACAGGAGGCTTTTGGATGTGGGTCAAGTTATCAATTAATTTCTCCATATTGGTAAGTGATGTTCTAATGTTGTCTTTTAAAATAGCACGCAGGTCGTACATAGTCACCATTTCCTCACTGGAGGGGATTGCCTGCTTGAACTGCGCCGTTATTTCTTACCTTATTTGTTGCATTTGCTTGATTCCTTCCTCAAGTTACATTTCCATTTCTTTCTTTAGAATTTAGAGCATTTCTTTGTCTTAGATTCCGTATTTGCACTTACGCAGTTCGGTCTTGCTGTTGTGTATCTCTAATTCTGCCTTAGCTGTGTTGTTAGTATGCTCATGCACTTCTTCAATGATTTTCCGTTTTTATACAGCTGCCTTGGTGACTGCGGTTTTGGCCAAAAGAAGATAGTCTCTCAGCTTAATGCGGGATTCACCATTGATAGATTCTGGCTTTGTATCAGGTTTAGACTTCCTGAGCATATCGCAAACTGTATATGACTGATGAAGGAGGGATCTATTGCCTTGATTTTATTTGATATTGTCACTGTTCGCACTAAGGACGTTAATTGAAAACTTGCTGGGTTTGCAAACGTTTTATTTGTAATGATAGCTGTTTTTCATCAATTCTTCTATTTCCTAGTCTTATTATAAATGGTTTTTAGCAGACTACTCATAATTTAGAACCATCATTATCAAACCGTTTCTTGCCAGCAAGATTGACTTCGTAATTCCTTAAAATGTATTAATAATATAGATAAATAAAGATATTGGCTAGCCAAATGAGAAATGAACCTCAGTATTCAGTTTTGGAGCGAACGCATCTTAAGGTCAGATTATCTCCAAAAGAAGAGAACGTATTATACATACCTGGCCCTGGAACAAACAATTTATGCCTATACTCTGGCCCTTTTCTAGAGTCTGTCCCGAAGGGTTTGGTGGTAGTTTGGCGCATTAGTTCCACTTTCAAGTCACTAAATCTGCTATCATTATTAAAAAGATCATCTATATATTCCCTCAAGTTACATGTGCCTGGCCCGACGCAGGTTAAATTTCTTTCAGGCTCATTTTTTATGCTGTCCATTATGATGTATCTCACATTTCGAAATTTAGAAGAAGGGTATTTTCCTCGATTGTTAATGCCAGGAGCTTCGTAAGTCCCTGGGCCGGGCATTTTTGTACGCAGTTTTATCTGAATTTAGGTGGGTAGCTTTTTTTTTAGAGTAAAATTGCCAGTCTTTATTGTAGATGGCAAGGGGTAAGCTCCTGGCGGTGGAACTTTAGATTTTGCATTTACTTCACTTCCGATCGAACCGAATGTCGCTTACTCTCTACTATAACCGAGGCTTGTTGAACGCTTATTATAAGGAAACTTGGCAACATTGTATGAATTTGGACTTGGGGCTGCAGACTGCCGCGATATACTTACCCTTTGACCATAACCGAAAGTGCATGATCGACTTTTGAGTGAGTTGGCAGGATGATAGTTAAAATCAGTTTTTCTATTTGTATTGATTTGTACGTATTGGAAGGTTGCTGAAATCTGGTTGCTCTTGCGAATTTGCAGGTCTGTTTGCAGAGAGAGGTATTTTGAACATGATCGAGGTAGTGGAGTTAAGGATTAAGAGCCATAAATGGTTTTATTTCTGAAATAAAATACTACTAATTTATTCGGCAGTCAAGAGATATCAATATGCAATGAACGTCTAATATAATTCAAATAAGGCCTTGTCAATACAATCAATGAAGTTAGTTGTATATCAAATATGTATCTCGATGTCATTAATCAAGTATCGTACTTACGAGCTGTGTTCTCCTGCAGCCATTCCACTAGGCTTTGATTCTTAAACTTTCCGAAGGCTATTGTGTGCGAAAAGTATTCCTCTGCTGCTGAAAGTCCAGTTTATTTATAAACTTTAAGTATTTCAGGGCGAGTGTTGTCCAGTTATGCGTCCTTTCGATTCATCTCAATGTCAGGTGATACACGCAAATAGTGTCCTTTGTAATTTTGGGCTAAATCTAAATCTTGTTAAAGTTACCCTTTTCTGTGTAATAGTTAGCTGCTTCAGTAAAGGCATCAATAACAGGTTCCAAGTCCTTGATTCCTGCATTTTGGGGAACGGCTATATTTTTGGGCTTGCCTGTCCCGAGTGAAAGGAGGAAATAATTTTTCTTGTTGTTTTAGTTTTGAGTAATTTTAATAACATCATCAATGACCCGTTTTGATGGGTTGTTGAGTCCTACTCCCCCGTCTATTAGAGAGTACTTCCTGGTGGCATCAACATTTTTAATTTCTGCAGAAGAAAAATAGATAGGGGCTGCTGAAGTAGCGCGGGCTATATCCCTCATATAGAAGTCTTAGTTGCGGTCAAAGATGGAGTTGAGGGAACGAAAAATGACGTCCTCATTGTTAAGCCGATTGACTGCCGTTACCAACACATTAGTTGAGGAAAGAGTGTCCGACATTCTAGCATCCTTAAAATAATAGTGCAATAACTCTTAATAGCTGATGACGTCGTATTTTGTTTAGAATAGGTTCTTCAGTTGCTTCATTTGCGATTTTTTGAAAATTTTATTGCCATGCTCTTAGAAGATGGCCATCAAATCCGAAGTTGAGCACACGGGATTATGGCCATCAAGGGATCCTGAACTTGCGAGAGCCAAAATTCCTCCAATACTTGTTCCTCCTATACAATCAAAGATCTTGTGTAGAGGTTGTTTAACGTTGCTAGCCAAATAATCCAGTTCAGTTGCCAACAGAAGTCCTCTCACTCCACCACCATCCAAGCTGAGTCCCATGCGACAAAAGTCCTAACTTTGTCTGCCATAGGAGGTGACTGGTTAAAAAGGTTGGCATTAAATGATGCAAGATTTATTTCTATTGTTATCATTGATATGATTAGTGAGCCAATTCGGGATTGGATGATTGGAATTTATGATTTAAAGTCGAGGATTGCTTTTAAGCTTTTCAAACAAAGTGGAGGGGATCTCAAGGTCAGTCTTAATGTCAAGACGGATTATACTTGTGTTACGGGACAACTATGTAATGAAGGATTATATCAGATTCTTATCTTTAATTTTAAATTAAATGTTGATGATCTTCAGGAAACAGCTCCTCAAGAAGGAAGGGATATGATTTTTTTCTATCAAGGGTGACTAATCATAAAAATTATAAAGGGTGAGCTGATACACCTTCATTCTACTTACCTTTTGACTGAATAACTATAGTTCCTAATAAGTCATCAAATTACTGCTAAAATCAAACTATTCCAATCCAGGAATCAACAGTAAATTTTAGAATAAAAGAGAGATATTTAGGTTTTATTTACGAAAGCCTTTTTTGAGATTGATGAGAGACAGTCCTATTAATGCTGTGAGCTTACCAATAGTGTTATAGAAATTGCTCACTTCCACCTCGAATTTACACGAATTCAGTTCAAGATATGCAAGGCTTTTAAAGGTCTCTAGTAGTTGTATTGAGTAAATATAGCAAGTTTTGAATACAGCATGCCTTACTACGGGCTGCTCTTCTACTTTAATTTTCGTTGTCATCCTTATCTAGCAATCAATAAACTCCAGCTTATGGATCTTATTTTTACTTTGCAGGCAAAATATATGCTACAAAAATGTTTCAGTTACTTCACTATTTGAGATCACTAAGTCTAATTTTTATAAGCCTGGCTTTTGGTTGATAAGTTCGATGAGAGAGATATAAAAATTTAGTTCTACTAACTTGATTAGAGTTAGATACAAAGTAAATGTTTTTTGCACATTGATGTTTTTAAAAATGTCAGAAATAATAGACAAGTGATCGAAGTAAAATAATGGAATTTTCAAGAATTCAGTGAATCTTAGACTCGAGAACTCTTTTTTAACGGGTCTCTTCTGCAGATATTGACTAATAATGCGAAGAGATGAGATGTTGACACGCAGCAGCTCATCAATGTTCAGCAATTCAACTTACTTATTACTCAGAAATAGCTAGAAAATATGTTCTTCCACGATAGAAAGAATCTCCAGCCCAGTCTTCGCAACTAATCCAAGCAGATTATTACTGATTTTTAAGTTTCCTAGCCTAAAATATTTCTAGTCGATTAATTACAATTTTATCAGAGTTATAATCAGTTCTAGCTTATATTGATGAGACTCCTCAAACCGATCCAGCAAATACCGCAAAATGCGACTGAGAAATACTCCATAATTGGCATTCTATAGTTTACGAACATCTCCGTCACAGCTATTACTGCACAATAGCACATTTATCATTCTAAAAATATAAATCCCTATGTTCTACAGATGCAGTTTTGGACAAAGTGAACAGTCCATGTCGGTTAGTCTTTTTGAGTTTACGTAAATGTGGGTCAGATTATTGTTGTTGCGTAGAGTTAGGTGTTCCAATTGTTCACAGCAGATATCAATTATCTCTAAATCACACCCTATGATAGATAATTTCTTTAGATTTTTTATTTAAAGAGTACTGATACCAAACATGTAGTCGCCGATTTTAGGGACACCCCTCACGTTGCGAAGGGCCAGCTTACTGATGTTCTGATATTTTTTTAGGACAGCATTGAGTTCGCCCTCACTGCATCGGACTTCTTAGAATATCATTTATTTCAGTCTTTAGTGGCTAAACTGCATATTTTTCTCCTTAAACGCATCGTTATGACTAATGCGAATGACTGAAAGAGGCAAACTGTTTTTCTCCCGATTCATATACTCCTTGGAATATTCCTGCATATTTTGCATGAGATTTTCCCTCTCATCTTTTTCGTAGTTGGAAAGGTCAATGTTTCGAATGAAATACTCTATTATCTCATGATTGTAATTGTGAAAGTTGCTAATCTTGCGTAAGTATACATCATATTTCAGAATATGATGGTAAAGATTCGATAAATTTTAAGTCGGTCCCTGAAAGTTGAGACGCATGTAGTGGTGAGGAAAACTATCGCTCACTTCCTCCACTTCGCAACACTGGGACAACAAATTTACTAAAGTAGTGCTTACTATGAAAGATTTCTTAAATGTGGGGTCTAGAAGAATACGCTCCCTTTCCACCAGCTTATGCGAGGATTGGATTATTTCATGATAATAATAACTGAGAGATGGACTTAACACCTCCAGCAGGTCCAAATGGCTTAGATGGCTTTTACTGCTTAAGTTCTTCTGGAAAGTGCATTTAATTTTGAACATGCGTTCCGCTAAGCTTTAAATAAAGCCATTCTGAAAGATGAGACTGTACAGTTGCGCTTCATTATCCAACCATTCAACAGCCTTCGGTCTTAGTTGATTAACTTCTCCTATTAGGGCGCTGCATTTTTTGAAGACAATGTTGATAATCTGGAACACATTCATGTTACAATATTTTCGCATTAATCTTTCCGATATTATATTTCTCATCTCATCGAATAGAAACAGACTGTTAGTCACTTTCAGTAAGATTTGACCTCCACTACTTTCAAACCCGTTTTTTTGGTAAAAATCATTAAAATCGACCATAAACAGACTTTTTAGTTCTAATTTTTCCTTGCCTTCGTACTTCCAAGGCGATACTATAATATTTTTTAGCAACACATTTGTCGGCATAAGTATCATCGAAACAATAATAGCTTCAGAAATGTCATCCACATTTGTAAAATTTTTAAGTTCAGTTTAGGTATGAGAAGCCAGTCCCTTTTCAAAATTAAAGCAATCAGGGATGTATTCCATGAGATGAACAAGGCTACCTTTTTCTGCGAAGAAACCACAAAAATTGAGCAGCAGTGAACTTTTTCCAATCTACTATAGAAAAAAAAAGTAAAAATATCTGAGAAGAGGAAATTCAGTCACTTCAATATAGGCTTGAACATCTTGAATAGTCACCTTTGCGAGGAGCCTGTTTGTGGCAAACATATAATCTTTACGTGATATTGTGTTGTTCATAATCGTACGAGAAGTTAGGTGGCAGTAAATATCTTTGCTCACATAAAATTTACCCTCACCAATAGTGGTAAGCACTGCTATGTTCTAATCTTAAATTTCCCCCTTGAGTCTTACGTTAATGAGTTCTTCCCATTGATACTGTCTAAACATTTAAGGCTGTCTATTTTTCATGAAATCTATTAGTTTGTTCTTCTCATTCACTCTCAAAAGTTTAGACATATTGGTTTTACCCTCTTCATTGTGGGTGAAAATTTCCCTATAATTTCTTATTTAGACTCCTTTCTCCATTAAATACTTCACAACTTCGTATTTTTTGAATTTAAAAGATTTTTACATCAGTATTGAAAGATACTTTTCATGCTTGCTTTAAAAATCAGTTCTTAGACATATAGTCAGCCACTATATGTGCTTAATCAGCTCTTCCTCTGATCTATCATTTTGAATCGATTCAAAAGGAAGCTCGGCTCCTTCCACTGGGTCAAAATTGAAACAAAATGCCAAAATATCCAACTTCAGACTCAAATATGGAAGATGTTGTGCTTAATGATTTCTCAATTTTATGATTTCCTTCCATATAGTCTGAATCTTCCAGGAAGGGTGGATCTAATGCTGTCTGTCTTAGAATAACTTCAGATTGTTATTAGCAATGAAGTTCAAAAAATAGAGACTCTCGTAAATATTGACGTTGGTAAGATCATAGTTCTGAATCACTTCATGGAAGACTTGCTTATAAATTTCAGATTTGGAAGAAAGAGGAGGGTGTTGTATGGAAGAAATATTGATGAATAGATGCTTGTAGCGTTCAATGTTAAGCTTAGATACGTTGATAGTAAGATAATTCTCTATGGGTATGTTGAGCAAAGCCTCACGAAATTATGAGTAGCTTCCTCTCTCTACTTTTAAAATTTAATTAAAAATTGGATGCAGTTTATTGCTAATCTCGGAAAGAGTCACACTGGACTTGATTGGGTTGATTATTTCTTCCAACCAATCTGGTAATATGGCCACCTAATGGAATAGGTTCCATACATTACTAAAAACAGGTCCATCAAGGCATAAACTGTTGGTCTTGACTCCTTCGATTTTAGTACTAAAATCATTCATCATCATCTCAGCGAGAATATTTAATATTTAGTAAAAGTTAGCATTCATTTTTCTCACAGACAGTGAATCTCTGAGGGATGAATTCATAAATTCATGCTTTTTAATGTAAGAGTTAAAGAAAAAAAGAGGATTGCGCAAAGAAGGATGCTCACGCAAGTACCCTGACAATTCCCCTTGTTCCAAATCCTTGTGGGCTTTTATTAATTTGGCTTCCTTCTTATCGTGAATTACGACATAATCGGATACAATGGTTTGGAAAGGTACAATCATCATTTGAGCTGAATATAGTATCAATTACTAATGAAGGCATTAAAGATGCTAAGCTCACTAATCATTTATTTATTCCCATTCATCTCCAGAAATAAATTTGGATTTATACTATCTTCTTTTACGTTGCTCAGTTCATTCAATTCCAAGTTTCTCTTCCCCTTGAAGTCTTCCACATAACAATACATTTATATTGTTTTCTACAAATTTTTGTTTTAAATTTCTATCTTGAGCACAGTGGACAGCTCACTTTAATCATTAAACAATCTGTTAAAAAGCTGTTAAATGGTGTTTCTTTGGTATTTGAGAACATCAATGCTTTCAGAGCCAAAACTGCATATCTTAACTTAGTTAACAATTCCCAATTTAAGGCAATTATCCATATCTTATTTTTTCCTTAAGAACATATTCTGCATCAAAGGACAACTGACGACTCCATAAAAATTAATGGCTGCTTTTGTTTTAAGATGCTTTAGACTTGCCAATACGCCAGTTGGGAGCTCAAGAGCTTCAATAGCATTATCATCAAAATCAATGACATCCTTACGCAATATTTATTTAACAATTTTGAATTGATTTTATAAAATTTCCTTTTTAGTCTTGATGTTTGTTCTGGATGCATATGCAAGCAGACCAGTAAAGAAACTCTAATTTTAAGTTTTATCCTTCTCCTATTTGAGCTTAACAGATTATTATTGTATCCAACTCATGACATTCTTCCGGTGGGGAATGAGGTGCTCATAATCTTCCTCCAAGTAGAAGGCGTCTTTAATTCTTTAAACAAAATGAGCAATCTCCTCACGAAAAAAATCTAAGGACATTAATCAAATAATATTGTTTTACAAAATGTACTATTAGTAGGGGATGATAGCTTTATGATATAAGATGCTATGGAAATTGAATTTTGATATCAGTAGCATATATTATATGCCATCGACCTGATTTGCTGCAGTTAATTAATTATTTCAATATGATCAAAGGAACTTTCTATTGGGAATAATGTTTAAGCACGTCAAAACCAATCTTTGTTATTAAAACATCAGAATTTGTATATTTATGAATATGATAAAAAATCTAATAGTTACTATTAATCTCTCATGCACTCACGAAAACATCACACCGTTGTAGAGACCAAACCAATCAATCATATCATGAACTTAAAGTCAAACTAAGATTTGCGCGAGTACCTTGAAGAGCGTCCAGAGCTCAATCTTTCCCTGATGCGCTAAAAAAACGACTCATCTCTTTTGCATTTCGCTGCTTTCAAAAATTAGCTCTCAAAGATGAAAATTTACATTCTCCACTTCTAAGCTTTCGCCAAGGAGAATCACAAACGCAACAAGAATTAGGCAAGCTTTTAAAGTCAGCTAAAGGCATGGATTAACATTCAGAATACAGATGGGCTCACAGCACTTCATTTTGCTGCTCTTCATGGTAATACAGAAATGATTGAATTCCTAGAGCGATATGGGGCTAATTTACAAGTCCAGTCCAAGGAAAGGTAAAATATTCTTTTTATGTGCGCATAAAATAATCATTTAAAGACCGCTATATATCTCCTCGAGCATCGATAAGGGAAAATACCCTTTAACGTTAATGAGGGCAATCACTTAGGGGATACAATACTGCATAAAACTGCCAAGCATGGCTTTGCCAATTTTACCGCCTATCTACTCAATCGATAAGATGTGGAAATTGATGCTAAAAACAATGAAGGATGGACACCCTTAATGTATGCCGTGAGCGCCGGCCATAAAGAAATTGTAAAGCGTATGTTGTTAAAAGGAGTTAATCGACATTTAACCAATCAAGAATAGCAGCAGTCCATTGATATAGCCCTCACTCTTGATAAACCAGAAATCGTTAAGCTGCTCAACGATGATTTCACAAACTGTGAAAAGCTGAAGATTTTGTGCAATCTAAAAGTCATATACGATGTTGAAAAATCGTCTTATTCATACAGCATCTTATTTTTGGTTCTATTTCATTTGATTTTCTTGCCCAGTAATCTTTTAGTAGAAGTTGACCTCTTCGGATAGGACAAATTTTATCTATTTTACTTAGTAATTGGACTTTACTATTTATTTACTATGTCTCTATATCTTCTATTAATGAAAAAACACCCAAACAAAAGTCCGAAAAATTTACTGTAGATTGACCTACCGATTTGTCCATAGTGCAGAAACACTTATCTTTCAACTTAATTTCATTGCTTTACATGCAGAAAATGTATATTTCGCTACGATCATCACTGTCCGTGGATAAATAACTGTGTAAGCAACTTTAACATAGGAAAATTTACCTTTTTCTTAATACTTCTACTCCTTGGCTGTCTTGAAGTGGCGTTTCTCAGCATCTCCTTTTATGTCAAAGCTTTCTAGATGATTCATCCAAATCGGTTTATTCCCCTTCCCGACAACGACAAAGATAAATACTATTTGGCTAATATGATAGTCTCTTCATTTTTAGCAATCATGAGCTTCTTATTGATCTTTTCTTTGCTACTCGATCAGTTAATTAACATTTTTACGAACACCACCTCCTACTAAAGAGCCAAAAATACACACAAAAAAGCTTCTACTCTTTTATCTGCTCACTCTGAGGAGGGAATGATGATGGATTCGATAAATGAGGAAGAAAAGGCCTCAGTCACTTTGGATGAATCAGAGGAGGAAGACCCAGGTTGTTTTGGAAACTGTTGTTCGATGCTATCACAAAAGTACAACTCAGAATGATGGTTTAATTATATCTATTGTCATTTCGTATATGATTCATAAAATTAATTTTCTGATTGTTCCCAATATAAACTAAAATGATGAGATGGGTACTTTCAAATCATATGTGAAAAAATGAATAGTTTTTTCAGTTTATAATGATCTTGTTATGGATACAGTTAGGGCATTATTATGAAGGATAAAAATTAAGTATTTGATAGATGCAGAGGACTTGATTTTTATGTTTACAATGAAAAATAGAGCTAGGGGTGGTGATATTAACTTCTTTTCATCAAATATAGATACAAAAATGCCACCATTTTAAAAGACTATATTATGGCTTTTGAAATTGGACAATAAATTCTCATTTTATGACAAGGAATTATCATTTCATAACCTGGAATTGCGTTTCCTTACCATGAAATGACATTTCTATTTTTATCTATTAGTTTGCTCAAAATTATTATAGACAACCATATTTTCTATTGCTATGAAATCAATTAAAATTTGGTTTTCTGTTGAATGAATCAGCAGTTGAGTTTGATAATGATGGTGGTAGTAACAGTGATAATTGTATTGGATTTGATTGCATGATGCTGCTATAAATAGCTGCAATCCAATTTTATGCCAAAAATACATTTGCCATTAATTCTCATAAATCTTCGTGTTATATTGATTTATTTAGATTCAACTTTTGAACATTTTATAAAACACACCAACATCAGGGAATTAATTTACCAAATTAGCTGTCATCAAACACTGTTTAGTTGCTGATTGTTCAGCAGTCAGACATTGGATAAATAATGTTTTGTAGTGGTGCAACAGAATGAATGAGGGCATTCTTTGCAGACCAAAGATATCTTTTGCTTTTAAAATATGCTCATCATTGCTATAGTTATAGAGTGATGAGTGAACACTAGTTTGTTGAATTG
>Ga0302188_10001323_pt1 | contig 19618 bp, 17 predicted proteins | sample II_Bog_E2_1_FD_198783 | JGI IMG/M metagenome (GOLD analysis project Ga0302188, IMG submission 198783) | Peat permafrost microbial communities from Stordalen Mire near Abisko, Sweden - II_Bog_E2_1 | ecosystem: Environmental > Terrestrial > Soil > Wetlands > Peat | place: Sweden: Abisko...
CCAACCCCAACCCCAACCCCAACCCCAACCCCAACCCCAACCCCAACCCCAACCCCAACCCCAACCCCAACCCCAACCCCATTATTTTATAAAAATAATATATATGTTGAATGATCTTCGTAATTATTCACATTATCTAGATATATATTTTATTAACCTAATTCTTTTTGTAATTTAGCTTTATGTAGGACAATATTGATGACAAATTAATTAAATCTTGGTGCTCTGATAATTAATTGAAATGATAGTAAATATTATTAAAATGATAGTAAATCAGAATGGAATAATTATTAAATAATATAAAATCAAAATAATCGTTTGAGTGATGGCTAGAAAAGAAATGACTTTAGTTTATTATCACGTTCCCGAAGATAAAGATGACCCCGATTGCCCAAATGTCTTTGGAGTATCTCAGGGAAAAACTAATCTCAGACTCGTTCATATATACGAATCCTTTCCCCTCAAGGGTACGTACATCTTCCGCTTTAAATATAACTGCGATGGGCAGGTAGTCTGGCTCGATCTGCCTGACTCAGATGCAAAGCCTCCCACTTTCAAAGATAAATTTTACATCAAAGCAACTCGTGTCTCCTGGAATGACTCAAAATTAAATTCACACTATCGACAAAAACATTCGACTGGAACTAGCGAAAATAAAATCACCAAGCCAGATCACATTGATTTTTTCGAGGAGAGGACAACACACAAAAAATAAGACAAAAACATCCCTGACCCTTATCCAAAGACTGATCATATTGACATTCTTAATGAAAAATCTTTTGGTCCTTCACAAGATATGGTGGGAATGCATTTATTAGGAAATGTATCAACTTCAGTCAATAGTAGTGCAACTTCAAATCAAGGCATTGATTTCTTTGGAGCCGTAAATAAATAAAAAAAGAATGATCCAGCGAATTTAATTGGTATAAATTTCGCTAAACATGGTGATTTGATTTGATCTGATTAGCTCATTTAATATCCTTAAAAGATTAGATTTATTTAGGAATCAAATTTTTTGATAGCTGTCGGCCGAAGATTTGGTTTTTTATGCAAGATTGACGTAATTCTCAACCATTTTGTTGACTTATAGACTCAACTGCTGGTTTACCTCTTTGCGGATTATGCGAGTATAGATAAAAAGAGCAATGAAAAATCCAGCTGTCATGACCAGCAGAATGATTAAGATAGTGATGAATATGTTACTGCCCTTATCAACTTCATTATTCTTCGATATGGCAATGCATTCAGTGGGTGGATTTATCAAAGAATCGCATATTGCGTCAAATACTTCGGGAGCTTTAAACAATCCATAGAAATTACGATTGTTAATGGTGGCTTCAGGATAAAAATAAATTCCCATTTCTTTTGACTCATAACTTACCTCTTTGAGGATATTTGGTTGTACATTTGTGATGTTGGCGATTGTTTAATCAATTAAAGTATTGATATTGTTGATGATGTCGCTACTTATTTCTACCTCCTTCATAACAGACAGAGAGCAATCCTTTATATCTTCCCTCTATATGCAGATTTCCTTATCGAATTTGGTCATATATTTCCACCATTTTATTTTGTCAGCACCATTCTTGAGTTATTCCCATAGGTAGTATTATCGCAGCTGTTCGTAGATAATATCACTGCCAACAGGAAGTACAATTTCAGGATTATCTCCTTTCTCCACATTTCGACAATATTGTTCACCTACAATACCTATGCAATCGTCTTTACCGCAGATCCAATCATGGCAAGTTGTTTATAAGCGAAATCTATATCGTCAGTTTCTTACCTCATATCGAGACGAATATGATCTTGAAGAATTTGATAATACTTATTCTTATAGAAGTCTCGAGCCAAAATATAGCTTTCTCTCTATATGGTAATTGACTTACGTTGTTGGCATCAAGCCAGAGAGTTACGTGTGATACTTCTGCCTGCTCAATTTCAAAAGCAATTTTTACAATGGGTAAATTTGGGCATGTCTGATTTGTAGTGAGAAGATTGAGCCCATCTGTATGACTTATAAATAAGGAGGGAATTTTTGCGAGATGGCCATGCCCGTCATTTTTCATTACGACACTAGGATTATCTCCATCGTTGTTGTCATATACAATAATTATGTCTGCGCCCAAATTCTGAGCATTAATTACTTTTTGAGTAAATTTGCACTCGCCTCTCTGAACAAGAAGCACGTTTTTAATCGATGGATCGGAGTTAGTGAAGTAGGTCTAGCCAGTCATCGAGCAAAGTAGTAAATCCTTAGGAATGCGGATCTGGCCGATAAGCGTCTATCCGTAAGGTAACTCTCCAAAGTTGGAAAGAGTATATTAAATGGGCTTTTAGAATCGACTCGCGGCGCATGCAGGTGAGTAAACCTGCAGAATGGTAAATACCTCTCCCAGGAGAAGTAGCCCGATCAAATATTTGTACATCATTTATCTATATAACAATCGATTGGTATTGATTAAACTCGTAGTTTAATGATATATCAAAAGGATATCTTGGTATAATCCTCATTAGTTTCGTATTAATAGGCCCAGGGATTTTCATTCAGAAATTATTATATTGCTTGTTTTATTGCCTGATTGGGAAACATTCTGCCATTGGTTTACTTCCTGGTCAGGGGTTAGATCAACCCATTGGCTTTGTAATGTTCTACAAGGGCTAGGCGTTCATATGTGAATCCTCCCTCAGAAAGCACTGGATCTTCCATGAGTTGCAAAGTTATTTTACATATTAAATAATCAGGAATTTATTTTGGCTTCATTAATTGTTGAAATCGAGAATCGATATTATTGACTATCTTAGTTATTATTCTCTTTACGTTATCATATTCGGCTTTTGTAATTTGGCATTTATCGAATGCCTTTAAAATAAATTACTTCTCACTCTTGAGAGAAAATAACTATTTTTATCTCGATTTTAGCCAAATCAATTTCTTAAGACGAAATATTCTAATTGAAATCTAGACTTCATAAACTGGAGTCGAAAGAGTAGAACACAATCGCAGGGCTATATTATTGTAATCATACCTTTCTTTAATCTATTCTACGCTTTATGAAGTTTTGACTCATCATTTTTGCCTAATTACGCCAGAATGCATCCACAAATGTAATGAGCTTTAATATTTTGTTCATTTAATTCGCATGCAGCTTCTGCATCTTTAAGTGACTGAGCGTAATTTCCTTTTTTCTGGTAGCATTTCGATCGATTGGAGTAGTATAGACTTTCTCCTGGATTCATTTCCTTTTTTAGGATATGTGTACGATGGCTGTTGAGTAGAATTGAATTGCTTCATCGTATTTGCCATACTTAAATGCTTAATTTCCCTTATGTTTCCAGTATTCCCCTGTATTCTCAGCTTTGGATTCATATCTGTCATTTTGATCCTCTTGATCAAAGCTTCCATGCTTATTATAAAATTTGCTTCTGGTATTTCTAAAGGAAGCGCGTACATTATCTTTATCCATTTTATATTTATCTTCTAAACTTGTACTTAATTTTTAATTTTCAACAAGTATTTGCGCAATATCAAAATACCAATCAATTAACCTCTATTAGCATCTAGAAATTGATGAATCATGAATCAATTAGGCTCTTAGAAAATTTAATTCCAGAGAATTTTTAATAATCAAATTTCTATGAGAGTTTATTAAAATATGTGAATAAAAAATGGTATTTAGGATACATAAATTAGGTAACATATCTTTTTTAAATGTTACAGGTTATTTATATTTTTATCAATTATGATTATTAACTTTAAATGTTGTTTACCTATATACTCGTCCTTTTCGTTTCCTGTAAAATACTACTCCAATTGTAGCTCGAAATCTATCTCCTAATATCCACCATTACTCTATCTCTAATATATCAAACCATGCAAGAATCTAAAGAATCACAGAGCGTAATAACCAAAATCATGAGCTCGTAGTTACCTTATCAATTAGCATACGTAATTTGGCTCTTTTATTATCCTCATAATGATCTAATGCATTATACCCCTTTGGTACTCAGTAATTTGGGGAGAATATATCTTCTTATTAATAAAAAAACATAGGACAATGTCGCGCTGGCATAGGAACTTATTCTATTTCAAATTAAGACTGAAGCATTCGTATTGGTGAGTCATTTTTTGATTCTTCTGAGACTAGATATTATGGATGTCTATAATTTTGTTTTGCTAGCAATTATCTGCAAATTTAAATACAGTTTTTATTTTGCGGCACAGAAGGCTTATGTTTAACTTCATTTCGCCTTTGATAATCTGACAAAAAAATGTGGAGGAAGAGGAATCTATCATATAATTTATTTGGGGATTTCCGCATTTGGAGGGACCTATTGTAAGGGAAGATAAATATGCTATTGATAGTAATCTGTACTATTTTCTGATAATCATAATTTTCAATTAAATCAGAACTATTCAATATATTTTTTGTTTTCAACCCAATCGAACTGTGAATTTATTAAAATCGATCATATTTGATTGATATATAAATGAAAATGTTAAATTAGATCAAGGATGGCATTATCAATATTATTTGAACTGCATGTTTGTATTATCTTCAAATTATTGATTTTAATGAATCTATCTCAAAGTACATTTATCAATATCTCTTCATTATGCTACTTACTTTATTTATCAAATCTTTTTATAGTTTAAAAACTCTATTTCAAAAGTAATAACACAAATAGATAATTTCAAGGGAAACGTTCCACAACCTAAAGATAACTAAATTATACCAATATTCATTGGGCCTAATTTTTATAGCCAAAAGTAATAAATTTATATATTTTTTAAACCGTCATTCCTCAACAAAAATTAGCATTTGATTTCATGCTACTTCGCATATATACTATAAATTGAATCAGAATATTTAAAATTTATAATATTAAGATATCTTATGAGCTTCGCCCTTCATCCTCTGCCCTATAGTAAAGACAGCTTTGGAAAAATAATTTCCGTTGAGACTTTTGAATATCACTATGGTAAACATCACCAAACCTATGTGACCAACCTTAACAATTTGGCCAAAGGCACTGAATGGGAAAAAAAATCAGTTGAGGAAATCATTCATCAGTTAATTTTTTGTTATGTAGATGCAAGGATGCTAAGATTTTTAACAATGCTGCTCAGCATTGGAATCATACTTTCTATTGGCATTGCATTACTCCTCAAAAGACTGAGCCATCCCCTTAACTGAAAAAACTCATTGAACATAAATGGGGTAGTGTTGAAGCATTTATCAAGGAGTTCTCAGCTCAAGCTTTGGCCAATTTTGGTTCAGGGTGGACTTGGCTTGCTCAAAACAAGGAAGATATTGCTATTCTTAATACATCAAATGCGGGAAATCCTTTTACATATGGATATAAGCCACTTTTAACTGTTGATGTCTGGGAACACGCTTACTATATTGATTACCGCAATGCACGTGCTACCTATCTCCAGAATTTCAGTGGAATTATTAACTGGGACTTTGTTTCACAAAACTTGGCTGCAGAAAAGATAACTCTAAAGTTATGATCAATATCCGAAATATGTTAATTATCAAGATCATAAATATTTTGTTGTAACTGCTTTCATGAAAAGTTTGAGGTTCGATAGCTCATCTGTTTAAATCCAATCTTGCAAATCTTAGAGGTCCTTTTTCTTGGACCAAATTAGATAATGCTGAAAGTCCAATTTTATTTGCTATTATGATTCAAAAAGTCGATTTACTAAAAATAGGATAATGACTCTCACCATGCTTTATGTGAGCTTTCGACTTAATCTACGATTTCCCTTTGCTTTTGGAAGGTTTTTTCTTCCTGTTTCAAACATTTATAAAAGAACTCCTCGATATAATCTGAGTTATCATACACATACAATTTAATATCATCAAAATTTTCAGGAATTTTTTAATTAAAGAAATTGGGTTATTTTTGAATTGACGGTTTAACATTCATGAAAGCACTTTTGAACATCATATGCAATATTTTCTTCTTCCTCTCCAGCTTATCTTTGATTAAATTAAGAGCAGAACTACTACGAACTTGCTTCCATTATTTTTAATCAACCTTGAAGAAAGGTTCTCTAATTCCAAATAATACATCAAGCAGCATTGTAGCCTTGCATAATCCTACCTTAAGGATAGCAAATTGGGTTCGATATCTTAGTTACTAACTATATATTTATGGGCATTCTAATAAGAATAATTAGGCTGTCTGCTCTATAAAATCTAAGATTATCTCTTCCTTGTGAAGAATTTTAGAACATGGAAAATTATTCATTTTAGAAAGGAAAAGTGATTATTATTGACCACTTTCTTCAATAACTGAAAGCAGCGATTTATTTATCAAATTTGAAAACTGCTCTTCGAAAAGCGGGTGTTTTTTAATGCCTTATACATCGATTCTTTTCATCGGATTTAGATGGAATATTCTTTTAAAAAAATCTTATAAGTATTTATTTCCCTTAAGATGTGTAGCATTGAAATTGGTGTTTTCAATTTCTTTACTGAATTTGAAGCCCTATCCACATTTCAAGTTGAATTCATCACGATAGCAATTTTCTTCTTGTCCTTTAAATTTAAAAGGGTAATTATGAAAAAGAAGATAGTAGAGTAAAACTCCAACTGCCCAGATATCCACTTCTTCTCCATATCCATCATCAGAAAAATATTCAGGAGCCAGATAAGGTGCTGAACCAACAACATCAAACATACGTTATCTTCGTTTTCTGAATTGACTTAAAGAAAAATCATAAAAGTAGGGTTCGTTATTTTTTATTCGTATTTTTTAAGGTCTCACATTTTTATAGACTAACTTCTAACTATGCATTTCATCCAGGATTTCAATAATTTGTGCGATATAATCTAATACTTGCTTGAGTTGCAAATGTTTTGAGCTGTGATTAATGGCCAATTTAAGGAGATCCATTTCGATATACTCTGAAATATAGTATTTATTGTTATTTTCTTCAAACTCGTCCAAAAGCTGGACAACATGTGAGCAATGTAATTTCTTTCGCACCTTAAATGTATATTAATCAGACTCATTAAGAGCCTAAAATTCATGCATGAGGAAAAATTTACCACCTTTTGATACTTTAGAAATGGTACAATTCTCGAGGGTCTCTAATAGTTGTTATTGCTTGTAAGATTTTGTTTTCATATTATAGAATCTTATATTTACCATTAATAAACATCATATACACTCAAACAGCATTCCGTGCTTTCATTGAATTCTGAATTTGATTCAGGGTCTATTATATTTCATCACATTCCTCAATAGCATGCTCGTTTTATAATATTATGCGATCTAAATAATTACTTAACTGCTCCTCATTTAACTGATCTAATATCTATAGATTCATATTGTCAGCTTCCATCATTTTGTCTAATATTTCTTAGACTTTATCTAAGCCAAAAGTAGGTACATTTTCACAATTGGTTTCATTAGCTAATTATGCATTGATGATTGCACTTTGATCAATTTTGTTGACATGAATTTCGGGATTACTCTGTATTTTTTGGTTATATTCATTCAAATTTTAATTTTTATGTAAATGGTTTTGTTCACTCATTTGCTTGTGTATAATAAATTGAATAATAATACTGAATCTAAAATTACAAATACTTTTCATTTGATATTGATTATCATACTTTGGATAGTTTTAAACTATAACATAGATTATGAAATCATTCCAAACTCAACCCAAAATCTGGAATTTTAGGTGAATTAATAGGATGAATTGGAGGAGTTAGGATGATAACGTTCTTCTTTTTCATTTTCTTTTGGTTGTTCATCGCTTCCATCAATTCCTCCTCATCTTTTTAATTTTATTCATAGTCATTATTTATTAGATCTCTGTAAGTTTCATCGTAGTTTAGTGAGTCTATTGATCGTTTAGGGGCAGGTTTGACATCATGCTCTAGAGATAAATCCATTTTTGATGACAACTTATGATCACTTCCTCCTTCGCTTTTTCCTTATTTGATTAGAGGCCTGGGAGCTCCTTCTTTACTATAAGGAGAGTATGTTAAAAGCTAAATGGCAAATTATTTAAGCTTCATCAGTATATCCTTAGTCCATGGTAATCTCTTGAAATTTTACAAGGATTTAAAGTTTTTGGTGTTAATGCATTGCTTCACTGCCTCATTCATGGTTGCAATTTTCTTTTTATTATCTTTCAGAAACTCATTTTGGAAGGTTTCTAAATTACAAACAAGGTACTTAAAAATTTTTTGTAATCCCGATAAAAACGGTAAACTGAAAAGACCTTTTTAAGGAAAGCTGTATTCATAGTTTTTTCCAGTGAATTTTTTCTAAATATTTTGTCAATTACTTGAAGGGTATAAATATTTATTGATCTTAGCAATGTTTAGTAAAGTAAATACTCATGCCCTCTAATCCATCAGTAGTTAGGAGAGGAATGAGGCTTGGATCCTCTTTCTTTAATTGATCAGTGATGTATTTAAAACTCTTTCTCATTGTGTACTTAATCATCTCTTATTTGGTCTTCTTAACTTTCTTAAAACGCTTATAGAGATATTGGAACACTTCCGATACGAAAGGGGCACTCAATTAATCGAGGGATGACTTGACTGATGCTATTCGCTCCTCGTTGAGACTAATAGAATCTACAAGAAACTCAGTCATATTACTGGATTAATTTTAAAATACTCTTTTGTGACTTTTGAGTCCATGGGAAATCTTGGAAAGTCCATTTGTTACACAGATTCATCCGAACTTTCCTGCATTAACTACACGTTTTCTTCAAGAGGAGCCCCCTCCTCAAGTCGAAAATCTGCTCCCAGGTTGAGCTGATTGTCAAAAAGCGAGCCATCTCCGATATTCATATATGGAGATTGAATAATTCGCAGCGGGGATAGCTGAGGAGTGTTAAAGGAAAGAAGTCTAGCTCTTCCTTGGGTAAAGGTATTAGGAGTGGGAAGACCTAGTTTTTATAGTTGAGAGGCATTAGTTTGCTTCATTTTTTCTCAAGAATATAATTAAATTAATTAAAAGTTGATGTTTTTTGAATTTGGGAGCAGATCATACTATTTTTAAGCACTAGCTGCCTATTTCATCTTTTTTCTAATTGCGCTTGATTTAGCTCTAGAAGATACTCTTTTTTACACTAATCTAAATAAATTAGAATACCTGTTATAATATTTCTAATCTTCAACAATCCACCTTCAACAATAGGCTTTCAACAATCTATCAACAATTAGTCAACTGCAGTAATTGCATGCCCTAAGGTCTCTTTCAATTAGTTAATATCTTAATCATACCGGAACGTGCTTAATTCCTTGTTTTGGGCGTAATTATGCCACAAATTACAGAGCCTAAATCGCAGGCAACATCTACAAAAGAGTGAAGAGCAGATGATATGAATTATAAGGTGTCTGCGTTATGGTTTGGCTATTAATTATACGACTTATTCATCAATAAATATAGTGGTTTATGGAATTTTTTCCTCCTGCGATAAATTTTATTGTATAATAATAAAGTATAATTCCTATATAGTTTAAACTCAAATCATTCAATTCAATTCCCAAAGAAAGCGGGTAAATAGATTGTTATCGATTTTTTAAATTAAATTTGTAATCAATTTTAACATCGAAGTGACTTGAGTATGTTGAGTATAATTTAATTTAACAATCATATGTGGGGGCAAGTTGTGGCCATCTCATTATTGCTATTAGGCTTCTATCTATTCTTCAGCTTTTTAGTCGATTCTCATCGTGAGGAATAGAGTGAAAGTGAAGCATATCCGTACCATCTGGGATGTTACGATATTTCCAATCCCTTGAATCAGTCAAAAATTATTCAAGATTACTTATTGGCTTTAAATGACCAGTTAAATAGTTCTTCTGTGACTTCAGTCTTGCAAATTGGCAGTCAGTTATAAAGGAGTGCAGTCAAAATTGAAAATGTCAACGAAATAGCAACCTAATTCTAACAATATATCATATCTTATTAAAACATCAAGAGTAGGAACCAGTACGAACAGACCTTCAATAACGGACTTAGGAAAGCCAGGGATTAGTTTTTCCAATGTAGAGAAAGCTTCAATACAACTCCTTGGGACTGTAAAGGCACTTAGGAGCGACTTAAGATCACTTAAAAAGACTTTGAAGCTATCAAACTCTAGCTTGAGACCAAGATTAATCTTAAATACGACCATCAAAATAAAATAGACAATTTCATGAGGGATGAAACAATGATCGAAGATGAATAATACACAGAAAAATATAAAAAGGAGATGGAAGAACTCAACATTGACAGAGCTAAGAAGGAGCAGGAGATAAAAGTATCTCGAGATAGTTTGAATGTGATAATAAGCACGATCGTGGAAAGAGAGACCAAATTTAACGACAGCAAAAAGTATTTGCTTGACTGTAAGAAAAGTATGTTTTTCTCTATTTAGATAAGAAATAAATTGACTATTGCAAGAATATCACTGAAAACATTAACCTCATCAATCATGGAATCAACATCACTGAAATTCATCGCAAAATTATCAAAAAAAGATAGATTCTAGAGAGACAGAAATCAGCATTGGCCAAGACCAGAAAACTCAATTAAGATATCACTGAACTCTCCAAAAATATGAACAAAAACAAGGGAGAACTCGACCAATTGGAGGAAATTTATAACGAATATATCAATATGACTATATGTGGAGGAGAACTCAGCTTTAAATGTTCAGACGATAACATCAGAGAACTGGAAAGGAACATCACCGATTTAAAAATACAAATTGATGAGCTGGAGAGTAGAAAGATCATCATGATTACTGAAATTACATTACTTGAAGGAGAGAAAAACAAAATCGTCAAAAGAATCAAGGATTTAGATGATGATCTTGAAGCCAAAGTTGGATCATTCAAATCTTTAGCTCATACTCAAGAGCAGCAAGTCGAAAAACTCAGAATATTTCGATAAACTATGAACAATATCAACAAAAACATCCTGGAATTAAAGGCAGATTTGGCAAGTATTAAATATCGAAGAGATTAAGAACACAGGAATATCGATCGAGTGCTCTCAAGAGTGAGTGAAATTGAAGATTGTCTTGGAAAAAAATAATTTTTTTTGAAACTGCAAAGCCGCAAGCCTAAAAATGCAGAAGAAGACGAAACATTAAAGCGTAAAGCAGCAGCCTCTCTCATTGCTGCCATCAATAACATCCGCCTTCAGTGATCTTCCGTATTTTATAACTTTAAATAATCATTACTGCAATCCTATACTTTGACAACAATATTTGATTATTTAAATCATTCACTACAGACTTTTACAATTTCAATTTCCATTGATTCAGAACAATCTTTGCAAGATAATGAGGCTGAAAGATCTCCGTGAATGATTGGAACCACATTTGAATGATTGCAGCTCATGCAATGAAGTTGAATTTTTTGAATTCGAATCAATTACCAATCAAGAGTCAACTTATTCTGGTTTACATGAGGTCGATTTGATTTTTTAATAAAACTCAGTTCCTTCGATTTTTATAACTTTGCCTATTAGCGAGCAGGCACTCTAATTTTGCATAGTTTGAAGTCTACTGTTTTAGGCTCGCTTTAAAATATTCTGGGCATAGACTGGCTAATTTGATAAAAATGAATATATTGTTGAAGCACCTCTTGATCAATCTGAGGATTGGTAACCATAGTGATATTTCCATCCCTTTATTGAATGAGTTTGGCAAATAGTTTTAGTTTAACAAGGTAAACTTCTTTGATTTTGAGTTGAACTATGTTTTTCCTGCAAATAAATTCAATTTGGATATCTTTTTATTCCAAGGAGTTTGATAGCTAAATTTGGCTAATTATTTACTATTTGGGAATCAGAGACAATTAAGGAATATCTTCTCTATCCTATTCTTCTTAATCTTATTTTTATTCTTCTTTTTCTTCCTCTCCTTCTTTCTCCTCTAAAAGTTTATGAATATTTAATCTGCTGCATTTTTTATCCTTTGATTCATGACCAAACCCTGATAAAGTTTTAAGTTAACCCGAGCTGGAATAGGCAGCATCAATTGATGATAAATAGGAGGAAGGATTCTTATCCTAATGTTATTTTTCAATTATTGAAACTTCCTATTTTCTAGATTCATTATTCAATGAAGATTTGCTTAATTCGTGAAGGATATCCTCCTGATTGATCCATGAGCTACTCTAATTCTATGAATTCAACCCTTCTTTTTATTTGTTGACCCTGGCTTAGTTTAATGATTGACTGGATTGTTCATTCCAATCACACTGTTCCTGTTCCTTCTTTGAGATATCTTTAACAACATTCGTCTTCTATGTGGGCTCTACTATTTATTGTATCTATTCGAGTCGATTTGCCCGATTTCTGCTATTTTCTCTTTATCTTTCTTTATTCAACACCGAACCATTTTTAGCAAGGTTATTTTATTTCTTTTCCTTAATATAAGTGAAAGTCTCTTCTTACTAATCTTATTTTCTACCTTTTTTCCAATACTCATCGATCCTGGAATCCATGCTATCAAAATTCACTCTCTACTCAGAATAATAACCCCCGAGGTATTTTGGCTTAATTTCGCTCCTGTAGGAACTTGTTGACTTGCAATTTTATTGCTGCTGCATTTAGAACTGGTCGCATTTGTAATCAAATTTTCGGGGTTGTTCATTATTTTTATATTTCTTGAAGTCCATGTAATCAGTGGGTTCGTCATATCGCTTAATTTCTCTTTCGTTCCTCCTGGGATGCAAATTTTATCTGTTTTGACTATATCCAAATTCTGACTTATATGGTCTGCGATCTCCAAATTGGCGAGGTCTGTTGTGACTAAAGTGAGTGCTATCATCCTAGTATCTATTATTCCTTTCAGAGTATCTATTTTCCTCATAATCTTGTCCTCGATTCATAATATATAATATAATTGGTTGAGATAATTTGGAGTCAAAGCATAAATTCTAAGTATTATGACCTGTTGGATAATTGATATTGTATTTTATAGAGCACTGTTATGTTTTCATATTCATAGTTATTTAGATTGGTATCAATGAATTTCCATTAATTTACTTAAAGGGAAATACAGATACTTGATACTCAATTCAAACACATAGACTGATACTGGTGATCTTGACCATTAAGACTATTTCATGTACCTGAACTCAATCAGATCCTCTTGTAAACCGCTTTATCTCCATCTTCGGCAAGAATAACGAATTCCTTTCCAGTAGATATCTCGTTATGGACGATTAGTTTCTGTATACTATACGGATGAAGAGCACAAACTCCCTTTAAAATTTATGATATGGAAGAGGATATCTTTATTGCAAATGGAGAACTGTTTACTGTCTAAAAATAATGGTGGGCAGCAATTTAACTGATTTGCAACTATAGCAGCCGGTTGATCGGACTATAATAAAATAAGATCTCTAAAGACTATTATTATATTGGACTGCAACGAAAAAAATCGTTTAGGGAATTTAAGAACATGATGAAAGATCTCAATGTGTGAGGAAACTGAAGATTAGCCAAATATGATTGTGCTTATCAAATTGCTATATTTTAAGACCTATTTATGACTTGATTGCGCCAAACCATGAAGGTATTGCTTAGTAGTTGTAGATCAAAATGGGGAGTAATTGACTATGTTAATACAAATCGTTTTAAATCTTTTTATAATTTATCTTTCCCATCAATCATACAAGAATGTTTGATACGTCCTACGGTTTTAACAATCTTCTCAAAGAGGTACTACCCATCCTTATTTCAGGGTCACAAACACTTTTCAGGATTCGAAGAGGTAGTCCTCAAGAATATCAATGCTTGTAAGGAGATCAGCGCTAAAATCAAACGCTCGCTTGGACCTTTTGGTAATATCAACATAAATGTTTAAACTGGCAAACGGATGGAGTTAAGCTGGCCTTTGACAGCTCACTCTTCCGATTTTCATTTTAAATATTTTTAAATCTTTTTAAAATTATCTCAGCCCTTAAAAAGATGGTGGTCAACCATATCGATAAGACCTTCGTTACTTCTGATGCAGCCACCATCCTCAAGGAAGTATTCAGCTTTTTATTCAGCTTGAAGTTCAGCATCCGGCTGCCAAGATGCTTGTGATTGCATGCAAAATGCAGGAATAGGAATGTGGTGATGCAACTAATTTTACAGTTACTTTTGCTGGTTAACTACTCAGTCATGCCGAAAATTTGATCAAGATGGGTCTACATCCTAGTCAAATCATCAATGGTTATGAGTAGGCCTCTAAGAAAGCCATCTCCTTTCTCAATGATGACAAGTTAGTCGCCTTACGCGTGGAAGACCCTCGCAACATTGATCAAGTTTCAGAAGCCCTCTTCGCAACTATCTCATCCAAAATTCCCAATTATGCAAACTTCTTCAGTCAATTAGTGTCTAAGGCATGCATAAACAGTCTCCCAGACAATAGTCGAAACTTTGATATCGACAACATCCGCGTAGTGCATATTCTCGGTTCAAGTGTTGATGATTCAACCTTTTTGAGTGGATTCCTCGTTAAACGTAATGTGGAAGGAAGTATTGAGAGGATGATCAAGCCCCGTATCGCAGTCTACAGTTGCCCCCTCGATACTATGCAATCTGAAACAAAAGGAACTGTTCTCATCCAAAATGCTACTGAATTACTTAACTACTCCAAAGGATAATAGGATCTTGCCGAAAAGTTTGTTCAAAAATTGGTGAACGCCAACATCAATGTTGCAGTCTGTGGAGGTTCCATTTCAGACATCGTACTGCATTTCCTTGATAAATACAAAATCATGGCTGTCAAAATTTTGAGCAAGTTCGAATTGAGGAGATTGGCAAGGGCAGTCAGAGCCACTATTTTGTCCAAATTAGAAGCACCCACACCCGAAGAAGTAGGCACTTCCGATGATGTGGCCGTCGAGGAAATTGCCTCTGAAAAATTGGTGATCTTTAAAAGAGATACTGCCGATTGCAAGCTGTCCACCATTGTACTCAGGGGAAGTACCACCAATATCCTTGAAGACATTGAGAGAGCTATCGATGATGCAGTTCATGTTTACCGATCTCTTCTCAGATACCCTTAATTTGTTCCTGGAGCTGGAGCCACTGAAATAGTATCTTTGAAATTATGTAGATTCTCAGTTCTAAATTAGAGGCCGAAAGCAAGAAATTAACTGGTTTGGATCAGTACAGCTACAGCCGATTCGCAAAATCATTTGAAGTGTTTCCTCGCATTCTTGCCGAAAACTCAGGCATAAATTCTAATTAATTCTTGGCCAAGATGATATCTGCTAATAGTGAAGGTGAACCAAAGGGACTCAACATCATGACTGGTGAAGTTGACAATGTCGCGATCCTTAAGATTTTCGACCACCGCCAAACTAAGGAGTGGGCAATCCGCCTCGCTTCTGAAGCAGCTATTACAATCCTGAAAGTGGACCAGATCATTGTTGCCAAACCCGCTGGTGGACCCAAGGTGCCTCAAGGTAACAAAAACTATGATGAGGATTGAGATTGATTTAGATGTAGTTAACCATTGCAGTTCTATTATTAAAATGGTTCAAATAAAATATCATTATCAATGATTCTGCAAGAAGTGATCTACCTTCTGCAGAATGGCTGGTTCTGAGAATTTAAATATGTTTCCCAAACTACGGAAATTAGCCTTAAAACTTTTAATAGTCTAGAAGATCACCTCAGCACAGGATAAACATTTATCGCTTGGCAAAGGCAGTAGCTGGCCTCCAAGAGATTCTTGAGCTTTTGCTGCTCCATATACTTCGAAGGCTGCATGCAGAAGGGAATTAGCGAGCACTTCTATGGGATAGCATCCACTGAGTTCATAGTTGAAAACCATGAACTTGCCAATGTGTTAGCAGAGTAGTTAAATTTAGCCAAGTATTTATTAATTACTGTTGGGCCAGTTGCTATGAAGTTTCAACAGTGCAAGATCATAGAAGCTCCACATGTTCAGACAGAAATTCAATTTCCTAAACATTTGACCTTCCATTTCAATGAGCTATCTTTTTTATATCTTTTTGTGGACTATTTTTTAATAGACCGTCTTTATTTTTAGTGGATAAACTTCGTCCATTTTGGTGGCGATAACCATAGCAGTTACTCCTGTTATATGTAACCTGGAAATTGGTAGTCGATCCTATTCCATTTTAAAGTACTGATCCATGAGATGTACACTCGAAAAGTAAGTCTTTGGTTAAAATTTGTAGGAAGTACAAACTTCAATAAGCCAGTCAAGCATGCGACCACGGAGCTGATTATCAATATCATGATGCAATAGAAATTTGCCCAAAGTCTTGTTGTCTTCTGCTGAAAAATTGAGAATATTTTCGGCATAGAGATGGATATATTGCTGTGTATTGGTGAGAGGGCTAGTGACTGATTTGATGGTCTTATCTTAAACTGGATTGACTTTGAGTTGTAGAGTTGTGATGGTTGGAAGTTTGACATCCTTGTTGTTTCTAAGATAAACATCTCTGTATTCCTGTTGTGGTGGTTGCTTGTTCAAGGGTACGAGTTTGTTGATAATCTCACCTTTATTGTTTCCAATTTTATGATCATTCTCTTTATTTCCAGCATTTCTAGTTCTGTTCATGGCCTACTTACTTGCTAATAATTATGTCTAAATTAATTCGTTACGCCTATCACCAATATATTTTAATACTATAATTTATATGGCCCAGACACTATTATTCAAATAAAATATGCCAATCATGACTCACTTATCAACGAGATTTACTGCTACATCGCGGTCTCTTCAGTCGGAGTACTCATCAGATAACCATTAGGGTAGAGCAGTTTGGAGATTCGGTCGCGCTGATCATTGAATTCCAGATTTATTTCATCGCCTGGATAGGAGAATAAATACGGTTGAGACGATATACATCGATCTATCCATTTATGTCGCCTGTCACTAGCACAGGGTCTCCCTTGCAGAAACGAACCATCGTCTTAGGTGATAGTCTTTTCTTATTTCGTTCCTTAACAGTGCATATTGGGTCTAACATATTTTTCTTTTATAAATCCCTGGATAAAGGAACAAATACCATAGCTCAAGGCGACCATCTTTGCAGACTGATGCGAAGACAGTTGATTCATTGGGGCTCCACTCGATATCAATAACCTCGTCATAAATGTCCAAACTTTGAAAGGAGTTGAGGGGAGTGTCTCTACGCCAATTCCATAGTTTACAGCTCCAGTCAGAAGAGCAAGTCAGAAAAATGTCGTACAGGAAAGGATTAGCCCTAACTTTATATATTGGTCCGTTGTGGCCTGAGTATATCTCCAAATATTGCTGAGTGTAACTCTTTGAGCAACGATAAATCACACCCTACTCCGTAGTAGCCAAATACATAGAACTTTACCCCTTTAAAAATTAGAAGGAAAGACCGCTTGCAAATCGAAAGTTCATATTTTCAGTTGTATCCTTTTTATTTGATTGAGGAATTCTCCGAAGGAGCATCAGATCGGTAAACTACAGGCCTTTTTTCATCGACCACTCAGTGATACGACCATCAGCAGATATACTCACAAGACTTTCCCCTTTATTTCCCTTGCCCTTACTGATCCACTGAATGTCCCATACTGTGTTCGTGTGTTTATCCAAACTTTCCTTATTTTCGGCAATCGGTGTGTTATCTTTCTTTCGGATATCATAAATGAGAATAACTCCATCATGGGTTCCACATGCTATTAGATTAGGATTTTAAATGCTGAATTTGCAAGCAGTTATCCTAGATTCAGAATAAAAAATCTTTTCAGGGAAAGCTGGATTTTTTAAGGTCCAAAACATGAGTAGTCCTTTTTTAGTATTTTTTTCAGTACTTTCTCCTCTGTCTGCCAGCTAATAGGCTACAGCAAGCAGATCCTTATTTACGGGATTCCAATCAGCCGATGTAACTGAATAATTTTAAAATTCTTTGGAGCTAAAAGTAAAAAGATACTGCAATGGTTCTTTAGTTTATTCTTTCTTTTCATCTTTTTTTTTTTTTGAAAAATTCCGGATTTCGTCTTCTGCTGTTTTTTTAACGAATTATATTTCAGGATAATTACGGTAAGCGATGTATTCCTTATGGAAAGTCTGGCTATTCAAAATTCTGTCAATGTACTTGAGCATCTTCTCCAAATTCTAGTTTGCCATGAGTTTTCTCTCCTGCTCAGATGGTAACTATTTGGCCTTCTTCATAAGAGTGTTGAGAAATAGTTTTTCTTCTTCTTCAATTTTTTACTGTTATTGCTTAATTTCCAATTGCAGTTGAGCATTTTTGACGTTTCGTTTGTTACTGTGCTGGGAAGATTACTGTCTCTTGCTTGAAGAATCTTGCTTATTGGTCTCGTGCTGAGCTTTATTTAAATTTGCTGTTGATATCTGAGCCATTCCTGAGGCAGTTTGAGAATTTCCTGTTTTTTTACTTCTTCCTTTTTTGTCAAAGTCCTTCTCTTTAAGCAAGTACTCTGCCGCTCCTGGAACTTAATACTTGGAATGAATATCAATTGCCTCTTTATCGAGTGGCAAGCATGAAAAAGGATTCATAAGAAAGTTATTAAATTCTTTATCAACATTTTTCTTGATGTCCTAACTGAGCACTTAGTATTCAGTCTTTTTTTACAGCTTCAGCGTATCTTCAATGTCCCAAGCCGAAGCAAACACACCCATCTAAACACTAGCATTTCTTTCCACAGTTTCAGCTATTTTCTTATGCTGGAAGTTGAAGGTTTGAACAGGACGAGCAATGAAATTGTCACTTCCAATCAATTTTTGCTTATACTCTTCGTATTCCTTATTCTTTTTACGGATCTATTCATTTTACAGCTTATAAGAAGTCGATGGCATATAAAATGTAAAGATAGTGGGGGTTTCTTACAACAGAATATTCACATTTTTTTAAAGATCCTACATTGTTAGTTACCGGGTATCTTTCTTAAGATTATCCTTCTTCTCACGTCTCAGATCAGTTTCAGAGTCTATTTAGGATTTGCTGCTGCTCATGAAAGATTTTTCTTGATTTAAAGAACTGCTTCCCTTCATTTCTGACTCGTTCTACATCTAAAATATAGTACTTGTGAGTTGAGAGAGCTCTTCGCCTTAACTTAGTTTTGTTCTTTCGACTTTCGCTCCTCCTCCTGCTGAGTCTCAAGAAGTTTCAGATATTCCTCAGTGTACTATTTGTATTTTTTAGTGATGAGTCTGATCTTAATGATAATGGTACTCCTTAGGTGTTTTAACTTTTCCGTCTACAACCACCACATGTCCGTCCATATCAGATTGAGAAGTTTTTGTTCCACTCATGGGCGCTTTGAGTCGACTGAATCCTTTCTTGCTGAATAATGGTGTGAGTACCTGAGTTGAGCATTGATTCCCATCTTTTGTGAATGCTTATTTTTGGTACTGCCTGCCTTGAGTGAAGAGGAATGTTCGGACTGCATAATAATTTGAATCAATTATAGATGTTTCAATTTCAGAGATAATTAAATTGTAAAGAAAGATATGTGTGACAGTTTGGATAATCTGAACAATTATTGTCTGTAAAAATGTTGGTATATTTAGTCATTGTATTGATAGAATGATATTTTAATAAAAAATAATGGGGTTGGGGTTGGGGTTGGGGTTGGGGTTGGGGTTGGGGTTGGGGTTGGG